>Ga0308159_1000294_pt1 | contig 140877 bp, 124 predicted proteins | sample PhyCR1_FD_201040 | JGI IMG/M metagenome (GOLD analysis project Ga0308159, IMG submission 201040) | Phyllosphere microbial communities from UC Gill Tract Community Farm, Albany, California, United States - DLSLC.R1 | ecosystem: Host-associated > Plants > Phyllosphere > Unclassified | place...
GTTTCCGTGCCGCAAATATGATCATGAGCCATCATTTTATCCAGGAACGGGTAAAGGACTTCTTTTACCTGACAGAGGAAATCAAGCTAAAAATCGCGGATGAGAAAAAAGAGGAGCATGGGATCCTGAAATCCTCGCGCCAGAATACCACATACAGATTGCTTTCAAATCATTTTAAAGGCCAGATCCCCACCAATATCCTAAGTAACCTCAATAATACCCTGATTTCTTATTTCAATAAAGAAAAGGACGCGTACTGGAAAGGGGAGAAATCGCTTCGGAACTATAAACGCAATATCCCTTTACCTTTTGGTTCAGAAGTAATTTCCAAACTCAGCCGGACGGCTGATAACAGGAATTTTAGTTTCAGGCTTTTTCAGATTCCATTTAGAACGTATCTAGAAAAGGACAGGGCGGATAAAAAGTTGATGTTTGAGAAAATCATAAACGGCACACTGAAACTTCGCGCCAGCCAGATCCAGCTCGAAAAAGGGAAATTATTTTTGCTGGCGGCTATACATATTGAAAAAGACCAGAATATACTTGACCCCACCATTATCGCTGAAGCTTCACTTTCGATAGAACATCCGGTAACGGTAAAGATCGGCAGCTTTGAGCATGCAATCGGAAATAAAGAAGAATTCCTCCACCGCAGGCTGGCAATACAGGCGGCAGTAAACCGGGTCAAAAAAGCAGTGCTTTTTAACAGTGGTGGCCATGGCAGAAAGAAGAAAATGAAAAGTCTGGAAGACTACCGGCACATGGAAAAGCGGTATGTGGAACAAAAGTTGCATGTGTATAGCAGGATGCTGATTGATCATTGCATTAAACACCGGGCAGCAACATTATTGCTGATTAACCAGCAGGAAAAAGAAGAGATAGCAAAGGAAGATCATTACCTGCTACAAAACTGGAGTTACTATAGCCTGAAAGAAAAGATTAGTTATAAAGCGGCAAGGGCGGGCATACAGGTGATCGTAGAATAGGCTAAATATCAAGAGGTTTTTTGCAGAACCATAGGGTGAGGGATCAATAGCTCACTAAGCTGATAAAATAAGGCATTGCAATGGCGGGCTTCATGTTAAAGCAAGTAAAGGAACCTCTCCAGAATTGGGAAGGCGATAAAAATATTAGAGGCTGCTTGTACAGCCGTAGGGTAAGCACATGATGCTCACTGACTATTTTGGGTTTAAGCTTACCTGAGTCAATATCAAAAGCTTATTTCAGGCTTTCTGAAATAAGATGGGATGCGATCGTCTGATTGATAATGGTATTTGCCTTATCCCAGTGTAATACAATGCTCTATTGTAATCCGAAACAGCGATTGAATAATGTATATAGATCGCCCATAGGGTTAACGCTTGTTGCGAAGGCAAGATTATAGAACGAATTGTGTTCTGTCGAATCCTGCAAAAGAGATAGATGCTACCGGCTACAGTGCAATAGTAGGCGATAAAAATATAAATTGGCTGTTTGCAAAGCCATTGGGTGGGTTGAGTTATACCCACCGAGGTGTCCAGGCATCATGCAATATGTGGGGACTGCTGTTACCATCTATTCTTTTGCGTAAATGTAAAAGCCAAAATAGCGTAGGGATCTGTGGGGGCTGGTTTTTTGCAGGCCGCAATGCGGTAGGGTAGTGTGTATTAGTCCATTTCATAGATTTACCTGCTGATTCCACGACTTTGATTCCTGCTTTTTCTCGATTTCGTCAATGGGGCCTATAGGAGTATAAGCGGGTAAATCCATTCATACGATTCTCAAAACGAAACGCGTATTAAGATCATGGATTAAACCTGCTTTCATATTTATTATTTGCCACTCTCAACGATCCTAACTCCAAGAAAAAGGATTTACTTACAGGAATACTTTAACCACCCGGGTGTTTTGCAAGATGTACTTTTGTATACACAAAAGAATCTTGCGCCCTTATGGTCGGGCATTTTTCTCGGAACTCGAAAATGCCGAAGTCTATTGAAAATTGTCGTAATAGGAGAAGTCTTTGACTATTTTACCATTTTCGATAGTAAAAATCACACAAATAGGAAGAGAAAACTGAGTACCGTCAGCTGCTTTTCCAGAAGATATAAATTCGACAATCATGTGTTTGTCACCAGAAGGATAAATGTTAACGATTTCATCTTTTAGATTTGGAAATGTTTGTTGTAGGTCACTGTAATGTTTAGCAATTTGTTCTCTGCCTTGTTTAACCAATGCCTGCCCTAAAGAAGGGTCTTTGACCTCGGCCACCTCGCTATATAAATCAGCCATTTCCTTCCATTTGTGTTTGTTGAAAAGATTAAAGTAAGTCTTAATCAGTTCCTGATTTTTTTTCTCGTTTTGATTTACCGCATTGGTTTGGCAGGAAAGCAGTGTTCCGGTTAATAGTAAGAGTAGTGTTAGTTTTTTAGTCATGTTATAGTTAATTAATGGTTTGACAACCAATTTATCATCGGGGAATACTGGCCATTTTATTATTATGGGGTCATTAGTCAATTGTAATGGGATCCTTTGTATTTATATTAATAGGAGTTAAACTTATTCCATAGCGCTTAATAAAATCAAATATATTTCTTTCATCAGGTCGAGTTATGTATACGTTAAGCTATTATTCAAGTTAATCATGATCAGGGGCCTGACGTCCCCCTGCTCACTTTCAAATTTTTCCAAACTTATACGTAATCCGGTCTATTGTGGTCTCATTCCGGTAAGGTATACTTCTGGAGAGCGGGATACGGTGCCAGGGGTTCACGAGGCTTTAATCTCAATACAAACTTACTACGAGGTACAAGATATCATAAATACAAAAAGAAGGGTGTCAAATAGGAAGGAAGACCTGAAAGCTGCTTTCTTTCTAAGAGGTTTTCTTATTTGCCCACTTTGTGGCCGAATGCTTACCGGTAGTTTCGCCAAAGGCTTATATCCATATTATCATTGTCGAAATAAATGTAGGGCTAGGATAAGCGCAGTACTGCTGAACTCTAATTACGAACGAAAACTACGGCAGTTTGTACTTTCCAATGGTGCTACCGAGCTTTTTAACTGCATTTTAGATGACACTGACCTGAACGTAAACAGGGAGCAATACCTTAGAGAGGAAAGAATTATTGAGACAGCTTTCTAGGCAACAGTCTGCTCTCTCCAAAGCCCGTAGGTTATTCATAGAAGACATATTAAAGTTTGATGATTATAGCGAATTTAAAAAGGAATACCTTGCAAATTTTAAGTGCCTAAAAAAAGAGCTTAAAGAAAATATAGATAAAGTCATGAGTATCGATGAGCAGCGCCAGTTAAATCATGGATCCGAGATAGATGTTTTCAGTGGAAACGCAAATTTGGATATAGCGGATAAAAAGCATCTTGTGCGGCTCTTCCCGCCTGAACATATAAATTTACTGACGGGAGACGTTTCGTTCAAGGCAAACCCCGCACTCTCAAAAATATTAGAAACCAAGAACGTTGTTTAGATATATGAATTTTATAGAAAGGAAAATTTCAAGCAGAAAAGCTGTCTCTATTTTGGCCAAGAGCGGAATTGAGGTGGAAGATCATGAAACCGACATCATCTTGGATTTTCTTTACCTCATGGCAAAGAACTATACCAAGAATGATAAAGTGGAAAATGACCGGAACCCAAAGGAAAAATCGAACTTGCCAAAATCCATCAAAAGGAGTGAACCAATAGCGTTTTTAGACTGATTCATGTAAGAGTCTAAAGAGGTTTTTTACTAGTTGTCGAACACCCGTTGGCCAAGATGCAATAATTTGGTTATCAGGTTTTTATTGGCATAAAAAAAGGAAATACCATGCTTTTGGTATTTCCTTAAGTAGAGTCGACCATACGTCGATCTAACTTCTATACTGATTTCGAAGACACGATTCACAGAGTAGAGGCCTATTTCGAAAAGTATGGCGATGATAATTTGTACCCATAGCATTTTTGCGTGATTGTAAACATTTTTGACGTATAGGCACAGGGCTGGACAAGAAAACTCTTTTTATCTGAATGCTATCAGTCAACAATTTAAAAATCAATCATTTGTTTGCACAGGGTTTGCACAAATTTCTATATCGCCGTTTCCATAGAGTCAATCCGCGGAAGTTCGACCCTCTTCGAGCATTGTGAAGCGATAGTAAATTTTGAAAAAGTTGTGAAGAACAAGATTGAGGGACAGTATCGGAAAAAGAAAATACTATAAGGTTTATAAAGCAATTTACGTTTGTGAAATCGCAATCCATGAGTTGCTTAATGAAACCTAAACATATAAACTAGCCTAAATAGTCTACCCGGAAAACGCTTACACTAGCAGCACATTATCCGTTCTTAATCAGCCATAAAACTGCCTCCAGATTTTCGTCATTGCCGAGTATGGGTTTCATTAGGTGCATCAGATTCCCTGAACCTCCATCACTGATATAGCGCTTTACATTGAAAATCTGGAATTTATCGTCAAAGAAGGTATGATTGCCATAATTAAACCTTACATCTTTTGAAACGGTATAGATTCCTTTCTCGAACATGAGTCCCAACGTGAAATAATCTATCAATGCCAGTATCATCACCTGCTGGGAAAACACGCTTTCCCTCTTGAGATCCTCTACACTGGAATAATGAGCACTGAAAATAACTTTGGCGCGCTCCCTGATGATAACATCCAGATCTGTTAAGGGCCGGTCATGCAGCTTTCGGATGACCTGCAGCAATGATTCTTTTCGGTAAGATCGGACGATCCAGTACCAGTAGGCATAATCATAGTTTTGATAGTAATACGGGGACACTTGGATACTTGGATTACCATGCAGGATAAGTGCCGTTAAAAGTTGTTTATATTCACCGTGCTCAGATTGGAAAATTTCCCTGAACACATTCCACGATTTTTCGAAGAAAGGAAAACTGAAAGTCATACTTTTTTTATCCATACTGGCGTTAAGCAAAAATTCAATTTCACCCTGAAAAATCCAGTGATCCTCGGCCACCCAGAATATTTCCTCTACCGCCTCTCTTTCCATACCTTCGGGCGGGTTGTTAAAAATTTTCAGTTTCATAAGCTCTTCCTCATTGATCAGTCTAGTACGCTGTGAGGCATAACCGGTCAGATCAGTAACATCAAATCCATCCGTCTTGCTGCCCGAATATTCGATCATCAGTTTTGTCGCCATTGGTAGATTGGATGAAATATCCTTGCCCACAGTCTGGCTTTTCCTTGACAGGTTATAGAAAAACCGAATGAATCTCAGCACAGTCTCTACATCCCTGCATCCCGTAAAGTTAATAAATGCCAAGATAGGCAGCACCGTAAAATAAAATAGCTGACGCCGTTCTGCAGGCTTTGGGCTTGTCAGATAGCCAGGGCTTTCATACCCAGAATAGAATGCAGCGATGTCCGGCTGCTCGACCATCCATTTAAAGGATTCGAAATAAGCGGAAAGCGCATCAAAATCATTGGGGAGATCCTCAAAGGTAGCCTCCTTGATTTCGGATTTACCGCTCGCAAAGTTTGCAATCACCTCATTGCTGTCCCCACGACCAGCCATGGTGATGATCTGGACCATTCTCAAAAAGTCATTGAATCCGGCATCTGCGTTTTCACTGTCGCTTTTTTTGTGCTGCCAGAAAAAATCCTGCCATGACTCCCACTGGGCTCCTTTGGCATTTTTGTCTCCGCAGGGTGCCAGAAAGAAAGCTTTCAGCGTTTCATTGGTGACCAGCGGCCGTCCCCTTGAATTCATGTACAAATACAGATCCTCGCCCTGCTCGCTTTCCCGGATATCAAAATAGGAAAGCTCCACCTCATCTTCCAGAAAAGCAACGAACTTTGAATGATCCTCCATGCTTATCCCGCTTAGCCATGTGCGGATGAACTCAAAATTTTTAATCAAGTTAGCGATGGTTCTGTCATTCTCATAACTAGTGTGGTACCAATACTGATCCTCAATAACGAAATTGTAAAGTTCCGGGCGGCTGTCACAGAAAGCAACTAGATCCCGGAGGAAATCGTGAGTCTGTTCCCTAACCTTGTAGTCAAGTTTCATCGTCCCTGAGTCAAGTAGAAATCGCGGCAACTGCTTTCCCGCCCTCATATAGCACAGGATCAGTAAAAGAAATACGGTGGTCATACGCTGCTGGCCATCGATCAGGATATATTTTCGGGGTGCAGCTTGATAGGAATAGGCATAAATGAAACCAATATATGGCCGCTCGCCTTCACCGCCCTGAAAACCTTCTTTAATGTAGGCAAGGAAATCTGATAGATCATTTATCCCCCATACATAATCCCGCTGGATTTCCGGCACGACAAATTGGTCTACAGAGTTATTTTCCAAAAAACTGCCGAGTTGATATTTTCCGGTCCTCATTTTATCCTTTTAAATAGTTGACAATGTCTTTGATTCTGGTCTTAATATATTGCTCATGTGCATCAATATCATCTTTCGACCAGATATTGAGTTTCGTATTGTTGGTGAGTATCAGCTTACTGAACACATCATAGGTATGGAATGGTACAAATTCGCCGTTTCCGACTTTCTTGACCAGTCTTCTCCGCTTTTCGTTAAAATAATGGTTCGAAAGCCCGGAGTTAATATTTCCCGGTAAAAGCGCCAAATTTCCTATAGTATGAAGCGCAGAGGCATTCCCCGCAAGCAGTTTTTCGAGTATTTTCACCTCAGCTGAATCCAGTCTGCAGGATGCTCCGGCATCCGAAATCTTTAGATAAAGCTTCCGCACCGCCTTATCAAATTCAGCATTGTCCGATTTTAGTCCTGACTCCGAATCAGGAAGGATTTCCTTTAAAAAATCAAGGTCCTCCGCAGACAGGACCTCCAGTTTTCTGAAATCTTTTGAGGTCTGGGGAAAAATGTGTTCAATCGACCATTGCCTGTCCGAGATGTTTGAAAAATCATACAGGGCCAGTTTCTGGCTCCCAACCGGCAGAAACTTTGCCACATCCATCATCAGAAAAAGATTGAAGATCTCTGACTTATCGTCCTGAAAATTCAGTTCCTTGATTTCACCCGTCTGCTGATTTACGGGAAGGACGCCCAGACAAAAGTTTTTGACATTTTTCAGCACTTCCGATTTGGGCAGTTTCATCAGCCTGTTGACGGCTTCGATTTTCAGGTAGTATTTTCCCCCGCCGTTGCGCAGGAAAAAGCCAAGCAGGTTATGGATTTCCGGAATCAGGTACCAGTCATTCAGGGACATTTTCATCTCCTTAATCTTTGCGAACATCTCGGATGCAGTGAGCTTCCTATCCGTATAGAGACGGTCCAGATACTCAAAAACAGGATGTTCGCTGCCCTCCGGGTCTGTATCCGGGAAAACCTGGGCGATCAGCCAGCTCATCCGTTCGGGGGACTCTGTCCTGTTATAAAAAGTCCTTATCTTTTCCCTGGATGACCATCCAGAAAGTTCGTCCCACTGGCGCCCGATGGACGCCCGGGCCTCATTGATTTCGGTTTCCGTGCGTCTCAGCCGGTAATCGTCAAAATCCTTCGGCAGCTTGGTGATCAGCAGCCCCTTGACCAGGTCCTCATCACCCAGTTTAACCCCTTTGTTCACGTTGACAAACACCTTTTCACTGTTTAGATCATCCGGAAGCACATTGATAATCAGCATGACATTCCGGTTTAAATAACCGACAAACATCTCAAGTCGTTCCTTGACTGTGTTTTTTAAGAAACGCTCTATCGCCTTTGCGGCATGGTAGATGTAAAAAGTATCCTGATTGTCGAAACCCTCGTTGGCATCGCAGAAAGCTTTCCAGTCACTGGTAGACAGCATTGCGGCAATATTTTCATAAATGAATTTTCTAATAAAATTCTGCCTTGCCTGGTAGTTTAGTTTGTCCAGTACAAAATCACCCTTTCCGGCAGATAGGTCGGAAATTACCGAGTAGAGGATAGTAAGGGTGGTGAGCCGCTGCTGACCGTCGATAACCTCGAGCTCATCGTTATTGTTCTTCAGGGTGAGAAACTGAAGGTAATAAGTGTCCTTTTTAAGCTCAAAGGCTTTAAGAAGATCTTTCAACAGAATATTGACCTGGCCTTTGCCATCCCTGGATGACCATTTATAACCCCGCTGATATGCGGGGATAAGAAAGCCTTTCTTGTCGGCGGCTTCCAAAAACCGCGTGAAGATGTCTTCTAGGCTATATATAGATTCAATGTGACGCATTGACTTTGAATTAAATTTTAAGTTTTTTTTGTTACATGATTTCGCGGGTGGCCGTTGTGTCCCGGCCGTACAGTAGACAAATGCCAACGCAAAAATTCAGGTTAACGCCTGCGCGAGCGGATGGTGTCAACCGGTAACGGATTCTGTCCGATGGTTATACCCCCTTGGCCCAAAGTGATGAAATAAGAATTTTCAGCCTCGCGGAACACCGTAATCACGGCGGTAAGTTTTCTTTCAGCATGGCGCAGGATTTCTTCCTTGATATCTCCGGAAAGTCCGAAATGGCTTGCCAGACGGTTCACCGCCGATCTCGCCTTTTCTAGGGAAGAAAGATTACCAGGATAATTTTCCATAATCTTAAGCAGGTCATTTACAAACGCTTCTCGTACCTGTTTGTCAGACAATGCCCTGACGATTTCTTCAACAATTTCCTTGCGCGCTTTGGCGGTAGCCTGATCGATATACTTTACCGTTCCAATTATCCCGACCTGTACGGAACGGTCGGAATTGATAGGAATTTTTATCCTGACCTTCACGCTTCGTCCCTGGATTCTGCGAACTGTCTCTTTGTCGATGTGGATGTCTTCCGATGCGGAATCCCAGCGGACAGATTCGCCGGTTCCCCACTTATGGGCATCAACCCTTATTTTCTGATTCTTGATGAGCGCTTTTAGCATGTAATTTTAAGAGTGTCAATTAGCAGGCTAAAATAACAAAAGAACCATTTGGTTGTATAATATGTTCTCACTTTCATACCAAATTTTTATTACTACTCGTGCGAGAAATGGCCAAGATTCATAACAAAAAAAATGCGTTTATGGATAGAAAGATCCTTAAGGAAAAGTTGAACAAGTCAAATATTCACTCTGCGTATGATTCATAAGTCTTTTTAGACTCAAATTTACTTTGGTGTAGATTAACTGGTTGGAAAATGTCGAACCGGTAATGGGAGAGGCGCAACTAATTGCTCTATAGTGATTTATGGATGCAAAAAAAGGAAACAACAAAGATATGCTGTTTCCTTATGGTAGTCAAACCGCGGAAGTTCGACCCTTTTTGAACATTGCGAAGCAATTGTTAATTTTGAAAAAAAGTGATGAAGAATAAGATTGACGGGCAGTACGGGAAAAAGAAAATATTGTAAATGTTCTTTAGAATTTGGTTGATGACAAGGTACAGCAGGATGATATAGGGCAAGACATCAGTTCCCATACTTGAAAAATTTCAGTATATTGTGTTGTTATTAAAAAGACATATATCTAACAAATTAACTGATCTCAACCAATGAAAATTGAACAACTAACTATCAAAAATTTTCGGTCAATAAAGCAGGAAAAAATATTACTTGATGGTCTAACAATATTTGTAGGTCCAAACGGCTGTGGAAAATCAAACTTCCTTAAAGCACTGTATTACTTTTATGAGCCTAAAATCAAAGTTACTAAGGATGATTTTTTTGCAAGGTCAGTAGACATACCTATTGAGATTGAAGTCATATATTGTGATCTTAAACAAAATGAAGTAGAACACTTTTCCAAATACCTTTCAGAAGACAATAAATTAAGCGTTATAAAAAGGTTCAGCTCAATAGAAAATACAGGAGTTTATTATGGGCAGACAAAAGGTTGCTCTGCGTTTAAAAAGATTGATAGAAAGCCAGTTGACACATTCAAGAAACAATTCACGGAATTAAGGCAGCTACCAGAATTTTCTGATCTTCCCGACGTTAAGACGGGGCCGACGATGGAAGATGCTTTCACTACGTGGGAGGCAAATCATCCTGAAAAGCTAGATATACTTGAATCAGAAACACAATTTTTTGGCTTTGATAATAGTTCAGTTTCGTCATTAGAAAAATTCACTAAATTTGTTTATATACCCGCTGTGATGTCTGAAAATCATTTGACTGACACTCGAAATAGCCCAATTGCTGAACTTACTGATATCCTCGCAAGGCACAAACTGAAAGAAGATTCTGAAATTAAAGCCCTTCAAGAAGAGATAAAATCGAAGTTTATAAGTAGGCTTAAGCCATTTAATGCGGGCGAAATGAACGTCTTGTCAAAAGGTATTACAAAGGCAATGCAAGCATATTATAGTGATGTAAATATCTCCATTTACCTAGATGAGGAAACCGCGGATGTTAGCTTACCTGTACCAAAAGCTATTGTTAACGTCAAAGAGGGTGGTTACGATACTATCCTCTCATCTTCAGGACAAGGTCTACAACGTGCGTTCGTTTTATCACTGCTACAGTATTTTGCTGAACATCGTGCAGGTACCGCAGAAGGTGCAGAACCTTTAAACCTAATTCTCGGTATTGATGAGCCAGAACTTTATCAACACCCTAGCAAACAAAAATTATTTTACAGTGTACTGAGTGAATTAGCGACCAATGGAAGCGCTGTGGCATCAACCGTGCAGTGTTGTTATACAACACATTCACCCCTTATGCTAAATATATCAGATTTCAACAATGTTATAAGAGTTACGAAATCTTCGTGTGAAGATGCAGACATGCATGAGACAAAAACTTACAAGTCATCACTTGCAGATCTTGCCGCGAAAGAGGGAGCGCTTCCTTCGAAGGGTCAGGTATTTACTGAACTAAAGACCTTATCAAGCATGATAAATGCGGTCGATTCACGAATTAATGAGGGGTTTTTTTCTAAAACTGTTGTGCTTGTGGAAGGTTTATCTGACGTAGTTGCTTTGAGAGCAGCATCGAAATTTCACAAGCAAGGAAGCTTCGACTTAGAAATGCACGACATAGCTTTAATCTCATGTGGAGGAAAACCAAACATTGAGAAACCAAAAATAATTTTTGATCAATTGGGAATTAAAACGTATGCCATCTGGGATTCCGATCATAAAATGCTTTTAGATTTGGAAAAAGCAAAAAGTAAAGAGGAAGAATCAGAAGGAGATGAAAAAATTAGTGCTACCCGCAAGAGAAAAAGTGCCGAAGCATCTGCCAAGTCATCTTCAGATAAGAATATTGATCTTCTAATACTAAGCAACGAACAACCTTGTGACTGGCCTGAACACGTTGGTGCTACTTCCGCTTCTTTCAAAGATACAATAGAGGATTCGTTAAAGCGAGAATTAGGTGAAGAATACTTAACAGCTATGGTTGAAAAACACAATCAAGCAATACAAGCGAAAGGGCCATGGAAAAACCCTTTAGTAATGAAAAACGTATTGGAAGAAGCATTCAGCACTGGAAACAGATCAGCAAGTTTGGAGAAAATTGTTGCAAGTATAGTAGAGCTAAATAGACAATAATGCCCACCATGCATGCACCATTTTTTTTAGCAAATTACCCCGCCGAAAACCCAGGCACACTTGATCTATTCCATACAATCGAATTCGAATAAAGAGGTTATTACTTTAGCTGCAATTCATGGCGGCCTTTTCTGTCAAGGACACTAAGGTATATTCCCTTCGTTCCTTTGATTATTAGGATCAAAAAATCTGTTTTCAGGTGATTAAACTTGAATTGGGACTCGATCATTCTTTGGTCTGTACTAGAAGGAGTAGGATGCGGCTCTGGATGGGTATGCCATTCGCCTAGGTAAATTGTCTGGCCATTACTGTTATAGAATTCATACTCCAAAATGATTTGGGCACTGTGTTTGTGTCGTTCAAAATTAAACCTGGAACGTTTGTCCAATGGCGTCGGTACGGACAATTTGGTCACGTTTACCTGCCCATTGATAATTTTACCAAGAATAATCCCCCCTGCTTCAGGTAAACCAGGCTTATCTTGGGTAAACCGCTCTAAGATTGTAAGCGCCTCGGCGTGGAAGAGTATATCGTATTTATCTATCTTAACCTGCATTATAATGTATTTACCAATAATTGATTTGATTTGTTCTGCTTACCGAATTGCGATAATTCAAAACCCTGTGCGGCTGCAACAGAGAGGTCACCCGAAAAACTAAACACTAAATTTACTTTAGGTGGGTTTTCAATGATGGAATATAACTCAGGAACCAGATTGGCGAAAAACAGATTGATAGCTGCCTTTCCATAGGGAACATAAGATCCCTGACAACCCGCCTCACGAAGTTGCGTCTGGCATTTAGGGTCTTTATAAGTTTCTGGAGAAATCATATTGTACCTGTAAAACCCATCATCCTCTAAGCTCCTTGACGAAAATCCGGTAGAGGGGTTAATATAGAGTGCGTGTCCCCCAAGCAGGTAAGGCTCAACCCATAAAAACATAACCGGCCTGGTAATCGTTCCATCATTCAAGCATTGCTGGATGTAACTTTCAATCGCATCCTTACCGATGGCGCAGAAAATAATATCCATCGAATTCAACAACGCCGGATCTTTCCTGGTTAACTCAACAATTGATCCCTTGTGCTTGCCAATATTCAAAAACGGGTTATTATAAGTTAGATATCTCGAAAGCCCCTCAACCTTACTTTTTCCTACATCGTGGAAGCTTAGCAAATGGCGATTCACATTCTCTAATCTAAGGGTGTCCGGATCGCACAGCACAAAATCAGAAACTTCCAGGGTGTTCAAGTGATACAACATATGAGATCCGATACTGCCCAGACCTGCCAACATGAATTTGTGATCAGGTTTAGCGATAGAAATCCCATCTGTACGCTTTTGCAGCCTCGACTGACTAAAATACCGGAACAAAATCCGGGCAACGGACTTTGTAGGCTGGATGCTTTCCATTACATTCATTACCGAAAGATTCTTTGTCCTCCAGCCTTTGAATTCCGGTTTGATTGCGGCGACGTAAAATCCAAAAAACAGCAGCTCGCAGTCAATATTTAGCGAAAATGAAAATATCTTCGGCCCAAATCCCTGGTTCAGATATCTACGAATCCGGGCCAATTCTCCAGCAAATTTCGTTCTCAATAAATTCAGCAACGTGCTGTTATTATACAAAAAAGGCGGCTTTAGTTCATCGATTTCTCCCAGGTAAAAGAAAGACTGCTCGTTGAGCTTATGGCCTCTGAGCTTAAAGAACTCTATTACCTGTTGCGATCCGCGATCATCAGATCCCATGAAAAAATCAACATTGTGATACGTTGGGTCGAGAAAATATCCCGTGTGCGTTCCAGGCGTCAGAGTTTCAATCCCTTCGCCCATGTACGCTTCAAATACCTGATCTTTGCTGCCATACACGTTTGACCAGTAAGCCACTACCTCATCCTTAAAATCGTCAGGATTTACTTTGTTGATCCCATCGGCGATAATAGTTGCAGCCCGTTTCAAACAGGCTTTGATAATATCTGTTGGCCTTTCAGGGTCTAGCTTTATGTTTTCATTATCAAACAGGCAGATGTTGCGCTTATCGTCTACATGGGGAATATACTTGATATTTTCATAATCCTCCTCAGAGAGATATACGCGTGGCAGGGAAAGCGGAAAATCCTTTGCCAGCTCCAGAAAGACACAAAAATCCCTGACCCCATCCGCTAACGGCACCTCCAAAACCACCTTCCACTGCGCTATCTTTTGAGGGTAACTTTCCTTCGCTTTTATTGTAATCGTTGTTTTTTCAACCGAAAAGATTTTGGAAAGCTCCTCAAAAGCCTGTTCGCTTGCCTGTATGAAATCCACCATCTACCTTATGCGCTTTTAGCATTACTGGTTACAACAGCAGGTGAAGAATAACTTTTTGCACCTTCATCCTCATCTTTAGCATTGGCACAAGAAAACCGAGTACCCAAATGCTTCTGCCATTTATGGCAGGCATTTTTTGGATTGGTTTCATTAATGGCTTGGTTTCCCGATTCTAAAAATGCACTTAATTTATCCATGAAATATTTTTCATAGCTGTACCCATCCATTACATCCTCGTCTAAAGGTACGGTTGGCCTCAGGCATTCAAATTTCCAGTTTAGCTCATCGTAAATTTTTTGCAGAGTATCGCGAAACCCAATATCGTCCCTATCGTTCGCGCAGAAGTTATCAGCTGCCCAAATCGTCATCACAAAACCTGTGGGCATCTTCTTAGAATCATCATTAAAATTCTGATAATCGCTCCATGCTTTAAGGTACTTAACAAAACGCCTGAGCTGCTCGTTTTCATCTGCCTGGTCATTGAACCAATGGCTGAACGCCCTGGGGTCGCTCGCAACCCAGCCGTCTCTTTTATGGGCCAGTTTGGGTTCATCAGGTTCTGCTTCATCGATAAAGTAAATGGGCTGATCAATGTGGCGGGCATCTGCAAATTTCGTCCTCACGCAGGTATTTTTGTCAACCGGTGGCACTCCTGTATAACCATCAACAGCATCCCATATCCAGTTGTGATAGGTCTGCACACTTTTCCGCTGATCCAAAGGGCCTATAAAATAAACCCCATCATCGGTATCATACTTGGTAATAGTTTTATCTTTTCCATCTTCCTGAACAGTACGGGGAATAGGGTTGATGGTGGTCTTCATTGCCGAAGAACCTTGGGAGGTAAACTTCGGTTTAATCTCATCTTTATGATTTTCCTTAAAATCATCCCTAATCCAATTCCTGAGATTCGTCCGGGACTTTTTAAGCTTCTTTTTACGATCATCCGTTAAAGAAATCGTCGAATTGAAATCGACGAACTGAGCGTGACAGTTTGCCATAATTTAGTTAGTTTTATAAAGTTTTTCTTGTTCAAAAAAGTCGGCTACCTCAGGTTTCTTGCGAAACAGGTCGCCCATATCGTTGCCCTTCCCGCGGATCAAATCCAGTGCGGCCGGCGTGGCCACATCCAACTGTACCAATTCTTCTTGCGAACTGGACACGTCAGATGAGGGGATTCTTAAGTAATCAACTGGAAGATCATTCAGGGTCGCAATTTTCTTCATAAAAAAATCCGTAAAGAAACTCTGCCCGGTAAAAGAGGTCTCAAACAATTCGTCCTTCCAGTCCAGAAACGAGCGCTGGCGTTTAAGTCCCGTCGGCTTTCCTCCGGTAAGTGACAAACTGCTGACCGAAAGTATTTTGAGCCTATCATAGGGCTTTCCCTTTCCGACAAAATATTGGAGCGCCTCCAAATAACCGACCAGGGTCGGATTGTTTCCCCACACACCTCCATCGATAAACTGTTTATTGTCATAGTATGGAATCTCCGCCATTGGGAAATAGGTAGGTGCCGCGCTTGTCGCCAGTGCCACATCCACATAGAAAGCTTTATTATCGCGGTTAAGATCACCTTCTTTATGATCATATTTAAAAATAAAGGGGCGAGCCTCGGTAACGTTGTAGCTCGGGATGCACAGCAGGTTGTTGCTTTCGCCAATCTTGCGCTCTCCGAAGATTTTGACAAGTGCCTCCTTCAGGTTTTTGTCCTTGAATTTTCCGCCATTGATTAATTGCTTAATCGTACCATTGCTGTACTTTTTACCTCGGAATTTGATCTTCTTAAAATTTGGGAATATTTTTGGGCCCTCCTGATCATAGAAATCACAGATCTCGGATGCAGGTATTTTGAGCGAAAGTGCCAGCGCAATTAACCCGCCAGTGGAAGTTCCGCAGAACATATCAAAATAGTCAGATAACCGGCACCCAAATTTTTCTTCCAAGTGACGCAATATCGTGGCACTATAAAGCCCTTTGATGCCTCCGCCGTCAATCGATAATATCTTAAAAACTTTTTCTCTTTGTTGATTAGTTGTTTCCTCCATAGTATATTTGGTTACCAGTATTGGGCACATAGGATGCCAATGATTTTTATACCAATCTGAATTTCAGTCCAAAAGATCAGCTCCCTGTAACGCATAGGAGGTTATAGCCTTCGGAAATATTTTCAGAATTTATTCAATAGTAAAAATGACAGCCATCTAGGCGGAATTAGGGATTGTTTTGCTGTCAGTTTGACAATGTGAATAAACCAGAATAGATTGACCCCATTCTCCAAAAATATATTTACTATGAATTAATGCTTGTCTTTGTTTTAGTATTTTGGCGAAGAGGGGTCAATTGAATTGGTTTTTCCACCTATACCATCCTTCACTAAACTATGAATTTCTATTAACGGCTTGTATTTCTTAGCTCAACAGATCTTTAGCCCTTATTTTAGTTGTTTTTATTTCGATGCTGGAAGGAAGTTATTGTTGGTTACTTATTTTCTAATGTACATCTATTTCAATACTTTAGTAATCTAAATATGTCCGCTCACAATGAACACAACCCAAAAGGGAGATCTGCTGGAGAATGAAGCCGCCATTCTAATAAGTAAACTACTTAAAAGTGGGGATTTCTTCCTGCCAGGTAAACATAGTAAGCTCTACACTAAAAAAAAATATTTTTCCCAAACCCGGCAGGCAAATATCATCTTTGATATCGCCATTGAAACAACCATGCCAGGGGCTGATGATTATTCGCTTTTAACTTTAATTGAATGTAAAAATTATGGTAAAAAAGTTAGCGTAGAGCAGGTAGAAGCCTTTGAGTCTAAGGTAAGAAGTATTGGTGAGCATAATACCAAGGCAATTTTTATATCCAATATGCCTCTTCAGCCGGCCGCCTTGCAGACCGTTACCGCTAAACGCATGGGACTTATGCTGCTCAAACCAGGTCTTAGTTTTGAGTGGATAAGATACCGGCGCAAGGGAATATTTGCGAATGTGGAAAATCTTGCTCAAAGTCTTTTTTGTGATGCCGCTGAACAGGACGTGCCCTTTTGTGCCATGTTAAAGGGGAGCATTTTTTATACCCTTCCCGAGCTGCTCATTGAGGCCGGGGTGATGGACCGATACCGCCATAGTGACCGCTTCATTGATGTGCCCTTTATTCAGGAAAGCCGAATCACCGCTATCATCGACAGGTTGTATAAGTATGATATTACCACTGGGATGATGGTGGACTTTGATAAATTATGTAGCTTTTTAAGCGGATGGTATGGATTCAGTTTTGATTTTGATACACACTTTTTAGACGGTAGCTTGGGAAAGATTCTTTTCGATAAAAAGACCATCCAGATTTCATCCGGATTGAAAGGGGATGTTTTTAAATGGCGGTTCACGCTAGCCCACGAGATTGGCCACTTGATACTCCACCAAAGAATTCTTGAAGGGGTGCCAGTACAATCAGAATCAGAGCAAACCGTTTCGGTTGGTGAGGAGTTCACTGCGGGACAGAATAAGAGGATAGAGTTCCAGGCCAATCTTTTTGCAGGACGATTACTGATGCCTGATGTGTTTTTGGAAAGAATCATCCTTAAATATTTCTTTGCCAACCAAATCCATCGGGCATATCTCCTGCAGGATCGACAGCCGGTCAATCAAAAGCTCGTCGCAGGACTCATCAATCAAGTTAGCGAAACCTTTGGTGTATCCTTCACCGTGGCGCGTATCCGCCTTTTACAAATGGATGTGATCAGGACAATTTCGGATATCTCCATCCGTGGAATAGTAAAAAGAAATAATTTTTAATCCGCTTTGCTTTCAACTCATGAATAATTACCTGAAGAACTTTTGCTGGCTTCTAAAATATGGATGTTAAATCTGTCATAATCTAAATGCTTGCCCTTAGCTAGTTTCAGTCAAACGATATACTAGTAAAATAGTGACAGCCTTACAATAGTATTAATATCAATTGAGCTTGACCACCAGGGTCATTCTAATTTCACCAACACTATTTTCAATTCATTTAACGCTCGCCTTTTTTCAAATCCCAACCGATAATTAGGGAGGGAGGTATTTTTGATCAGTAACTTTTTGCTATCTTTCGTACTGATGAACAAAAGTCAACTTAAGTTATGGCATAGGATGGCCTGCCTCGAGTAGAGCCACAGTAATTATCAACTGGGAGTACTAGCTTTCCTCACTTTTGCACTATTCTAAGTCCGCTATCAACAACCGAGCACATAATTTCAATTGCCTTTCCGATAGTTATAGCAAACTCTATAGAACTTCACCTAGAGCTTTTATGCCTTCTTCAAGCTGGATTTCAGTCAGAGAGGCAAATCCCAACCTCAAACCTCTTACTGGTTTGTCTGTGCCAAAATTATCACTTCGCACTATTCGCACCCCTTTTTTTTCAAGATTATCGGCTACTGTTTCTAAATCAAATTCGTTAATGGGCTGGATCCAGAATGCTAAGCCTCCTTCAGGTCTTCTATACTTAACTTTGCCACCTAGATATTTTAAAATTAAAAATTCTAAATAGTCTCTCTTGGTTTTGTATTTGGTGCTGGCCTTTTTTAAATGTCGCTTGATTTCACCGTCATTAATAAGTTGCAGTACCGCTTGCTCCATAATATTATCCCCTTGGACATCGATCATTTTTCGTAAAACAGAGATTTTCTGCAGGTTTTCTGCGGTGGTTGTAAGATACCCAATGCGAAGTGCGGGAGCCACTATCTTGCTCATAGTTCCGATATAGACAAAATTCCGTAAGTTCCCATTGCTGCAAAGTGGCATCAACGGTCTAGGACCAAAATGAAACTCATGATCATAGTCATCCTCAATTACAATAAATCCATGCAAATTTGATAGTGATATAAGTTCTAACCGGCGACTTAACGAAAGAGTAACTGTGGTGGGGAACTGGTGATGGGGAGTAACATAGACTGCCTTTATTTTTGTTCCTTTTAAAAGCAAATCCTTTAGAACACTAATTTTTATTCCATCATCATCAACGTCGATAGGCACAACCGTTGCCCCTGCCATGCTAAAAGTATCCCAGGCGGCTTTGTAGCCCGGATTTTCCACTACGACGATATCTTTAGCCTGAATCAAAGTTTGTGCAGTAAGGTATAAAGCCATTTGACTACCTCTGGTTATAAAAATATTCGAACTTGATACACCCATCGTGCGTTTAAAATTTAGCATATGTGTGATAGCCTTTTTAAAATCCTCGTCTCCGGATTCCTGACTATAACCCATCATCTGCCATCTTCCTTTTCTACTAAAAATTTGACGATACGCTCTTGCGAGTTCATTCAGGGGAGCTAACCTGCTATCCGGTAAACCATCATCAAAGCTTATTTTGATAAGCGGTTCAATTTTTTGCTGGGGAAGCATTTCCTTTTCGCGATTTTGGTCGTTGAGGAGAAACTCAGGCAAGACATTAGAAACAAAAGTTCCTCGGCGCTCTTTTGACATTAACCAGCCTTCCGCTAATAAAATCTCTAAAGCTTGGATGACAGTATTACGATTGACTTTCAACTGGCTTCCTAATAACCGGCTGCCTGGTAACATATCTTTGGGCTTCAACTTTCCCTGTTTTATTGCATCTATTATACCATCAGTAATCTGAAGGTATATAGGCTTCGCGCTATCAGGTTCAATAGTTAACTGAAATTCCCAAGGTCTTAACATCTGGACTAGTAGTTTTTAGGTTTTCTGTGCTACTTGTCTATGCCAAATAGAAAGTAGTTTTGTAAAGCAATTAAGCAACAAATTAAAACTAAAGCAATGGATATTCAAGAAAAAAAATTCACATCGAACGATTTTAATCAGACCTATGCTCGCCCAACATTTGTATGGCCGGAGAAATTAATTCACAAAAACGTAGAAAAAGAAGGACTGCATGATCAGTTTTCCCAGGAGCGAAAACATCCTGTTTTTTTTGTTGATCTTCCAACTAAAAATGTAAGCATGACAATTGGCGGATTGCTCCCGGGTCAGTTGACAAATAGACATCGCCATACCTATGAAACAGTACTGTTTGTTTTGGAAGGTAAAGGATACACAGAAATTGAAGGAGTTAAAGTTGAATGGGAGGCGGGTGATGCAGTTTATATTCCAAGCTGGGCATGGCATAGACACCAAAATTTAAGCAGTAGCAAGTCTGCAAGATATCTAGCATGTGAAAATGCTCCACAACTTCAGAACCTGGGCGTTGCATTGAGAGAAGAAGAAGGACGTGATTTATAACCAAAAAACTAAATGTAATGAACAATAAAGATTTCATAGGAATAATAGCCTACCCAATCACGCCATTTGATACTGAAGATCGGATCGATATCCCTTTATTTCGGATTTTGACCGAAAGACTAGTGGAGGCCAAGGTGCATGGAATTGCAGCCTTGGGAAGTACCGGAGTTTTACCCTATCTTTCAGATGCTGAAAAGGAAGCTGTTACAGAAGCTACGATCCAACAGGTAAACTTTAGGTTGCCTGTCATGGTAGGGGTTTCCAATTTAACTACGGATCGTACGATTCATCACGCAAAATTTGCTGAGAAGGCTGGTGCTGACGCCGTGATGATATTACCTATGAGTTACTGGAAATTGACGGACGAAGAAATCTTCAATCACTACAGCGCTGTGGCGGACAAGATAGGAATCCAAATTATGGCCTATAACAATCCAGCAACAGGTGGAGTTGATATGTCTCCAACATTATTAAAAAAACTGCTGGAAATTCCAAATGTAACTATGATAAAAGAGAGTTCAGGTGATATACAGCGCATGCATTACTTGCGCACACACCTTGGTGATGATGTAGCGTTTTATAATGGCTCTAACCCTTTAGCTTTAAGCGCCTTTGCGGCAGGGGCGAGGGGGTGGTGTACTGCTGCGCCAAATCTTATCCCGGAACTAAACCTGTCTCTTTATGATGCGACAGTTGCAGGCGACTACGATACCGCCAGAACAGCATTTTATAAGCAACTTGAGGTTTTAAAATTCATCACTGAGAAAGGGCTTCCTCGCACTATAAAAAAAGGTTTGAAACTGATGGGCATTGATGCAGGTAACCTTAGGCGGCCACTAGCACCTTTATCAGAAGCCGATAGCGCACGGCTCATGGAAATTTTAAATTCGATTAATAATTAACGGATTACTGTCGTGATTCATATTTCATAATCACACACACTTTGTGAATCGGGGACTCATTTAGGATGGCAGTTGTTTTAAAATGCAATTGCCATCTTTTTCTATAAAAGCCCCTTTTTCTCGGAATACTTATCTATATAATATACATCAGGAAATGCGAGTCATTAAATATGTTCAATGGTGATTAAGTATTACTTTTAGCCATTGTGTGTTCATATAATAAATTTTTGCTTACTATTAATGAGCAAGATCAAGTTATCTCAGGTCATTTTTAAGAAGACTTTTCTCCATAAATATGATTCCCTTTTTGTTCAATTAAAGCGCGGATTGCAGTTCCGGCAACCACTAATATCCATGCCACAATTACATCATTGGAGTTAGGTTTAAATCAAACTGAATTTTGCTCAGCTAACTTTAAAAATGCATGGGGCGCTGAACTTCGAAACTTTTCATCCACTCCCTTACTGACATTAATTCAGCAACTTTTTTAAGTAATTGTTTGAACCTCTTATTTGGTCTAGGGCGTCGGTGTCTTCGAGTTGGTCAACGCTTTAATTTCCTGTTATTATACATTTAACATTAAGGACAGACTAATAAAAGAAATCGCCGTAGAAAGAATTTTAACTTTATAAATATTCCTTTTACAATGTAAGATCTTTCTTTGTAGTGTATCATAACAATCAAACTTTGATAGTTTTTGATACATTTTTTCTGCTTGTAGTGACTACTATGAAATTGATAGTTACCTGAAAGTCCTTTTTTAATCTGTGAATAATTTATAAACACTGCTATATTGTTGCTCTGTAATGGAATCTGAAATTTAACTTTAGAATATCAGCTAAGAGTATCATAAGGGATTGCAAGTAACAAGCCAATCTGTTTCATTCATTGGCTAACTATCACTTTTGAAATATTAAAGGCTAGGAAAGTGGCCGGAAACTATCACATAAAACGATATAATATACAGTAACTTGTTTTCTATAATCTATCCTGATATTTGATCTGGAAAGTTACTACTGACCCTTCGTAGTAGAGTGAAGTTAGTTAGGTTCCTAGTAATAGCCTGAAAAAATGCTTCTAGCCCAATTGGTATAGTAATCATAATTGTATGTCAATCACGTTTCAGACGCACAATTAAGTTAAGCATACAATTATAGGAACTTTAAAGGTCTCAAAGGAATGTTTACCAGCATAAATGTATATGCCACACTTTAGATGAGTAAAACGCAGCTTCCGAAACGGATTGAGACTGAGACTTTACAACGAATTTTGATCGGGCAGCGTAGGTAGCTCAGTATCGAATATTCAAGTAAATGGTTAATTTTTTAGAGATTAAAAAATTGCCGGTTATTCGCCGGCAATTTTAAATATTATATTACTAATGACCGTCTGGATTTATACCTATTTGTATCCGTCGCATTGCCGTTTATCGAAGCGATTTGAAAGAGGCGCGAAGCTCCTTGGTAAACTCCTCTGGTTGCTCCCATGCAGCAAAGTGACCGCCCTTGGCTAATCTGTTAAAATGTATCAAATTCTTGTATGCTGTCTGAGTCCATGTTCTTGGGGCTGCATATATTTCATCAGGAAATACACTTACGGCAACGGGAATTTTAATCCCCCTTGGATCAAAAAAGCCCGCTTTAGAAGACTGTGCGGTTTCCCAATAAAGGCGTGCCGAAGATATCCCGGTATTAGTCAACCAATATAAAGTGATATTATCTAATATGTCGTCTTTAGTTAAACCTTCACTTTGCCCTTTAAAGACTCGGTCAATTAGGGCTAGGCTGCTTGCATCATGATCTAGTATCCAGCCTGCCAACCCAATTGGGGAATCTGCAATTCCGTATAAAGACTGCGGACGTAATGCCATCTCGTTGGCATAACCGAGTCCTTTTTTGAAGAAGAAGTCCAACTGATTATATGCGTTTCTTTCCTCAGGAGAAAGCCCAGCCGGGGCGGGACTGCCAGCATTAAGGGACTTAGATATCTCATTCGGTACAGTTGCTGGCATGTTAGTATGTATACCAAGTAATTCAGGTGGTGCAATCAGGGCCATTGTTTCGGAAATAGCATTACCCCAGTCTCCGCCCTGTGCCACATATCTGTTGTACCCCAAGCGTTTCATTAATACTATCCATGCCTTTGCAATTCGAGCAGGATCCCAGCCTGTTACTTTTGGTTTTCCCGAAAAGCCATAACCTGGGATGGAAGGGATGACTACGTCAAAAGCATCTTCAACCTTTCCTCCGTGAGCGGTAGGGTTTGTTAAAGGATCAATAATCTTCAGTTGTTCGATAATGGAGCCGGGCCAGCCATGGGTAATTATGATAGGCAAAGCATTCTTGTGTTTTGATTTTACATGTATGAAATGAATGTCCACGCCATCAATAGTTGTTACAAACTGAGGCAAGGTATTCAGTTTTTTTTCCATTCTTCTCCAATCGTACGATTTTAGCCAATAATCTGATAGAGCTTTCATGGTAGCCAACTGAACACCCTGCGAGTGATCTTTAACTATTTCCTGGTCCGGGAAGTTAGTCGCTTGTATACGATTTTTTAGATCAATAACCTTTTTTTGGGGAATATTAATTTTAAATGGCCGGATTGATTCATCAACGCTGATAGTTGTGCCTGACTGGCCCTGTGCCAAACCATGTGAAGGCTGAATCATTAATGCTGCTGCCGTCATGGTACCAAAGATAATTTTTGTGAAATTTTTCATCATTAAAATAATTTTTATTGTAATTCAACGGTGAAATTACAGTTGATCAAACAGCGCTTTAATATCAAAATACTTGATTAGGTCTAAAACGTACCTGAAGTGGCCAATTATAGTCGTGAGCTCCAATAAATGCATGGCACTTTCTGTGATGATTTGCTTAAGCATTATGCGAATTATCTGGCAGGTGTGTTCATTTCTGCATTCCCACAATAGTTCCAGCAACCCATACTAGCGGGGGAACTGTTGATTTTTCATGTTCCCTAATCTTCGATATAATCCAAATCGGTTGAAAATGTCTCTTTTAATCCGTTTATTGCCCAGAATGCCAGAAGGACAGTAAATCCGCCTACTACAAATCCGGCGTGTACTAACGATCCATGAAATAGTCGCGTAAAATATTGAAATAGTATTGACATAGGTATAACTGCACCACGGACAAAGTTTGGTGTTGTGGTTGTAACCGTAGCCCTTATGTTAGTGCCGAACTGCTCGGCAGAAACTGTTAAAAAAAGCACCCAGTAACCGGCAGCAAAGCCAAACAGACCGCACACGATGTAAAACTGAAATAAACTAAGGTCTTTTAATAGTAAGTATGATGCAATCGCTGCTGTAGTGAGCAAAAGAAATATTTTTATCACTTTAATTCTGCTTCGCATGTACTGACTCAGCAGTCCACTCACCACATCACCTATAACAGTACCGCCATAACAACATGCAACTGCTACACCCGCGTTCACAATTCCGGCAACACGGAGTTCTTTGCCGAACTCTGGGGATAAAGTTATGAGTATGCCTGCCCCAAACCAAAGTGGAAAACCGATCACAATACATCTGAGGTATTTAACAAACTGAGGCCGGTTTTTAAAGAGCAGCATAAAATCCCCATGGCGATTGCCTACTTTCTTAGCCGCTTTAAACAAACCTGACTCAACGACGCCAATACGCAACAACAATAACAACAGGCCGAGTCCGCCGCCTGTGATAAAGGCCGTCCGCCAGTCGAAATACCTCACTACAAGGTGAGCCGCCACAGCCCCGCTTATGCCTATTCCAGCAATAATAGTGGTGGCGTAGCCCCTTTTGTTTATTGGCATTAATTCTACAACAAGCGTAATGCCGGCCCCAAGCTCACCTGCAAGACCGAAGCCGGCAATGAATCTGAATAATGCATAAGTCGTGACATTATGAGTAAAGGCGTTCCCAATGTTGGCTAGCGAATAAATTAATATAGAACCGAATAATACCGTGAGACGTCCTTTTTTATCTCCTAGAATCCCCCAAAATATACCTCCTATAATCAAGCCTGCCATTTGTATGTTCAATAAAAATATGCCTGATGCAGTAGCCTGTTCTCCTTTTAATCCCAACGATTCCAGGCTCGGTAACCGCACGATACTAAACAGGAGTAAATCATAGATATCTACAAAATAACCTAAAGAGGCTACTAGGATTGCAGCAAATGGAATAGCCTTTTCTGGAATGTCCAGAGTTTGATTGTTTTTCATTGGGTAATCGATTTTATTTAAGGCCGCTGTAATTATGGCCAGTTGATAGTTTTGAATGCTCCAAAACTCGCATTTAGTTGAAAAAAAAAATATACCCATTTGTGGGGATGCGACCCAGAAGAAGATACATGACGTGCCGGACTAATCACCGGATGAGTTAATGTTGTGCTGGGATGAATTTATTCATCCTCCAGCCGCGGCGGTTTCGGATGAAAACGAGATGAGTTAGAAATCGTGGGACGCGTCAGCTATTGATTTTCTTCGTGCAAAAACTTCTCATATCGATTTTAACCTGCGCAAAGATGATAGAATTATATTGATTTGCTTTCGGTATAATAGTGATGTGCTTTTAGCAGCGCATCACTGAATGGGAGTTGTTTTATAAACAAGTTCAGTACACGGGATTCTACGTGTTTGCATTTTCGTAGAACCTTAGTCATGTCATTGTGTATTTTCGTTCCAATAGTAGCTGTCTGGGGTAACCCTGACGCCAAAAATGGCTGTTCCGACCCGAATGATTGTGGCTCCTTCTTCTATGGCTATCTCTAGATCCCCGCTCATGCCCATCGAAAGTTCGCTCATGTTTACGCTGGGAATTTGCTCAGAAATAACAAGCTGCTGGATTTCTTTTAGCATTTTAAAACAGCCTCGCACCTTTTCCTGATCTGCACCCAGCAGACCTATTGTCATAAGTCCTTGTATTTTTACATTTTCTAACTTTGCAATGTGCTTCACGACTTTTACCACATTATCAGGATGTACCCCAAACTTACTGTCTTCATTGGATGTGTTTACCTGGATCAATATATCCATTTTTTTCTTAGCTATCGCTAATCGCTCGTTGAGCTTTTCGGCAAGTTCAATCTTGTCAATTGACTGGACACAGGAAACCCCGTATTTCAAAATGTCTTTTATTTTGTTACTTTGTAAATGCCCGATAAAATGATTTGTATGTGGGACATCGCCTAGTGCAGCAAACTTCTCTTTTAACTCCTGTACCTTATTTTCGCCAATTAAAGTCTTTCCTAATACCATTGCCCGCTTGATATCCTCAGCAGCCACAGTTTTGGTGGCCATCAGCAACCTTACCTCCTCTGGGGACCTGCCACTATTGATACAGGCAGAAATAATTCGCTGCTCGATACTCTTAATGTTGATTTCGATGTTGTCTTCCATTGTATGGATTAATTTATTGACTTTCAATATCTCTGATGAGCGAGGATTTAATGGCAGTTAGGGAATGATCCCTAGCCTCGGCAAAAGAAATCTCATACGCACGTTGAATATTTCTTAATTTTGGGGGGAAACCCGCCAATAATTTATTATAGTATTTATCCAGGGTTTCCCTTGCAGGCATCTCGAAGCCTAGCTTGATTTGAAAACGTCTTAAAATTGCAGGATCAATGAAGTCTTTGTAATTGGTAGCACAAAGCAGTAGACAATCCTGGGGCATATAATCAATCAGTTGAATTATGGTAGTAACCAAGCGCCGCATTTCTCCAGCATCCTTATCGTCAAGGTTCCTAAGTTTTGCCACCTGATCAAATTCGTCCAGGAATAAAACTGACTTATCCTTGGCGGCCCTTTCAAAGACCATTTTAACATTTTGAGCAGTCTCACCCATTCTGGCACAGACTACATTACTCAGGTTTAGAATTAAGAGCTCTTTTTGAACTTCCCCAGCTATTGCCTTTGCAACAGCTGTTTTTCCACAGCCTGAACTACCATGCAACAAAATTTTGTTATTTACTGGCAGACCGTATCGTTGAAGCTCGTTTATGTAGATATGTTCCTTAACGTACTGTCGGATTTTGGCGTTGTTTTCAGGGCTAAGAAAGAGGTCGTCTAATAGAATTTGCTCCTTGTCTTTTATAATGAGATCGCTGATAAACATACTTCGTTATTTAAATATTTACTGGCCTATATTCGGAAAAAAACCATCGGCGAGACGATTAATTTAACAGATAGATGAATTATTCACATCCATCCATCTCGATTATATAATAGCCTTTATCGTTTATACTTTTTAGTATTTCACCAGAAACAATTTCCTGGTGGCAATAATTGCATTTCTCGGTGGTCAGTCGTTGGTCGGTTTCACCTTTTGTAGAAAGATAAGCTTCACCCATTTGATAAATTGTCGAGACCTCATTTGATTCTTCCGGTACCAGGATATCAAAATGCATCACTGTTCCATCTTTTCTGGTCACATATGTGTCCCAAACCGCTACTTTCATATTTCTTTTTTTAATGGACCAAGCATACATGGTTGATCCGTGGTGAATTAATCTAATATATATACTCAATCAAGCCTTACTTTTGGTGATTCATATGCCTGAAAACTGGTTATACCTAAACATTTTCAGGAATAAACTCCCAGAGAAACACTCTTTTATCCCTGTAGAAACTAAGTTTTTTCAACTTACTTTGACATGGTACAAATGTCGTTCATTTACCGTTCCTCCCACTGGTCCACTAATAATTAAATCGGGGGCAAACTGGATTAATTCATTTGAAATCTTCTCAAAGCAAGATAAACTGAGTTGAAGGATTTTTTTAAAAAAGAATGTTAAATATTCGCCGTTTTTTGATTGCCGCTCTTTGGAAAGCCATGGTTTGAAAAGTAAGAAAAAAAGAAGGCTAGTAGTAAAGAATTGTTCACGCCGGTTTGGTATCATAGAGCTAAACGTCTGACTATTGTCGTTTGCTATTTATTCATTCATGTTTCCAAAAGTCCGTTTCGGGGATGAAAGTGTCAACTTCCCGGTTTTAAATAGGCTATCGGCCAAAACCAGAAGTATGTTTGTTCTAATGATTAATTTTTAAACTAATTTCATAAAACATGGAAACAATGGACAATAATGTCACTAAAAAGGTTCTTTATACTGGAAAAACCCGTACTTCCGGCGGAAGGGAAGGCCATTCAATTAGCAGTGACGGAAGACTAAATCTGGAATTATCTTCGCCAGGAAGTACCGGAAACGGTACAAATCCTGAACAACTTTTTGCTGCGGGTTGGTCGGCTTGCTTTATTGGGGCAATGGGAATTGCTGCTGGGAAATTGAAAGTATCCTTGCCCAAAGATCTCGCAGTAGATACAGAAGTTGATTTGGTGATGGCTGGAGGTGAGTATAGCTTGCAAGCCAGAATGCAGATAAATTTGCCTGACGTAGATGAAAAGATTGCAAGGCAGATCGTAGATCAAGCGCACCAAACCTGTCCGTATTCCAAAGCCACAAGAGGTAACATTTCTGTAGAAATTACTTTGGTGTAAATGACAAACAGTCTGGTCATCAAGGCCAGACCGTTTAATGAAGTCAATGCACAGCTCAAGAGAATTTTGTAAAATATCAATGCGTCTCGACAGGGATGGATGAAATCTATCAATTTTCGATTTGCCGACACTATCATCCCTTGGTAAGGCTAGGTTTTCTATTAGGGTTAAATCCGATATGATTATTCGTATGTCATAGTCTGTATGAAGTCCAATAATTGAGATGGGGAAATATAAATTACTATGTTATGAAATTATCAAAAATAAAAAGGTGTAGATATGTGAGTATATTCTCTGTGTTTGCGCTCTTTGTTTTCCTGGGTGCGCAACTTACAGGAACTAAAATCGAAAATCCTCCAGTTACTGCAAAAATTGATGCTCCTATAGATGTTCTATCTGTTCTGAAGAAATCATGCTTTAATTGCCACTCAAATGAAACAGAGCTTTCCTGGTTTGATCATCTTGCTCCTATATCCTGGCGGGTATCGGCAGATGTGAAGAGAGGCCGGGAAGTAATGAATTTTTCCGAGTGGGAAAACCTTTCTGAAGCTGAGAAAAAGGGGAAGCTATGGGGAATACTAAATATGATTAAAGCAGGAAAAATGCCTTTACCGCTATATGCTCGGTTTCATCCAAGCGCCCGCCTTGATATATCCGAGATCGAAACGATAACAGACTACGTCCGTTCCTATGATATCAATCAACCTAATCTATCGAAAAAGATTGCTGCGGATTCGGAGTATGATTACTGGAGAAACGAAGCTATTGGGACAAAATTCGACAGGACTTCGCCAAACGGTATTCATTACAGTGATGAATTTAAGCATTGGAAAGTAATCAGCATGGCTAATCTTTATGATAACTCCATGAGAGTAATTTTTGGAAATGATATTGCGGTTAAAGCGATCGAGCGGGAGGAGTTCCATCCCTGGCCGGAAGGCGCAAGAGTGGTAAAGGCTGTTTGGGAGCAGATTGAAGATAAATATGGAGAATTTCGTCCAGGTAAGTTCATCAACGTTCAACTGATGGTGAAGGACAATAAGTACAGTAATACCGAGGGGTGGGGTTTTGCTAAGTTTTCAGGGGTGGATCTGGTTCCAACAGGTAAGTTGGCCAATTTTGCTTCCAAGTCCTGTATCAGCTGTCATCGCCAACTTGCCGAAGAAACCGGATTTTTGTTTAATGTACCACCAAAAATCAATCCTTAAGAAATGAAAAAGACCTTATTGCTAGTTTTAGTGGCACTGGTGAACTTGATGTCCTGTAAGACGGGTAAAGAAAAGCAGATCTATAAAAGGATAATCTTTGATTCTACCGGTATGAAAGTGATTACACATTCTTTTAATAAGAAATTGAAAACCATGTCAGTTCTTTACGGGAATGCCCAAGCCTACAATAGCGCGTTACTAACAGAGGGAAAGCGGCAACCCGGTTCCGCCTATGCTTTTGTAACATGGGAGTTTCAGGAGAACCCATATTGGCACGGAAGCCAGTTAAGCGGTAAATTGCTGTGCGTAGAAAAGCTATCGGTATCGAAATCCACTGAAGAGGGGACGGTTGATTACGTTGTTAGGTTTGGCAAGCCCAAGCCTGTAAATGGGATGGTATTAAGTAAATCATCCAGAATAAATTATATCCTTGACCGTCGTCCGTCCATTCAACCATAACTGTCGTATTTAAGTTTATCCAGAGCAACTTTGGTGGCTTGCTGTCAGGATGCCTCCATATACCGCCTATCACGACGGAGGTACCGGGATTCAGTTGACTCACTATCTATATGGAGTGAAGCTGCTATTAATATGTTTTTTGGCGTATAGTGGATGGATGCCAACGGGCATCCATGTCGATAACAGCCATATGCTGATCGCTTTCTCAGTAATAATGCCCTCCTTTAATCAATACGCTATAAAACGGTGTTTTAAGTCTAACGGGCAGGAAAGCAGGTTTTTAGCATATGCTTAGCCAGTAACTCCGCGTATTTTTATCTTGATAAAACCTGCGATTTTTAAAGTAAGTGCCGACTGACTGTATGTTAAAAAATCCGGGATAAAACTGATGCTTCTGGAATATTTTTACAACTAACAATCCGTAAGCATTTGAGCTAGATGGAAATCTTGGTCAGGATACTTTATTGGAACGCAAATTCTGCCCTTGATGTGGGCTTTAGCGCCGTGGGAATAATATTCGTAATATAGAGTTGCTAGCTGGTAACAGAAATAGTAAAGCTACACCTTAATGAATTGTCGGTGAGGTAAGATCCTTTATAAACAACTTACCTTACCAAAGCTGTAAGCAGCCTCCACTTGAATATTTTAAAAATCTTCCTTATCGTTTAAAATTCAGCGCGTCCCATAATGCAAACCCGATGGTTTTGAATGATTAATTTTGTCAAAACCAGTGTAATATTCTGTCTTTTCATTTATGGAAAGTCCACAGTATTGATCTTTCCGCCCCCTAATACTAAGAGGGCATAAATACAATAGGCGTAAAAACAGAACTTCAATTTCCGTTTTTACGCCCTGAGCGTGATTTGCTAAGTATTAATCGACTATAATCTTTTTCATTTCATAACCTTCATAGTTCAACGCATCATTTAATGAAATGCCCAATGAACCAGCAATGCCGCTACCATAGTCCGCATCAGCAAAAAAACAATTACGAATGTGTCTTATTTTGATAAATGGCTGAGCGGACGATATTGCTTCAGCTGTATTTTGAAACAAAATTTGTCTCTGCGCTGTACTCATCAAACGGAATAATGCGCCCGCTTGAGAGAAGTTGTCAGCATCTTCCTGATAATTCCAATGTGCACCGTCACCGTTGATTTTCAATGGCGGCTCTTGGAATTCCGGTTGCTCTTGCCACTCATCAAAACTATTTGGCTCATAACCTTTTGTCTTTCCATAATTTCCGTCGGTGCGCATCGCTCCATCTCGGTGAAAAGAATGATAAGGGCATTTCGGGGAATTTACCGGTATCTGATGGTGGTTTACACCTAATCTATATCGCTGCGCATCACCATATGAAAACAATCTACCCTGTAACATTCTGTCTGGTGAAAAACCTATTCCCGGTACCACCGATGCGGGATTAAACGCTGACTGTTCGACTTCGGCGAAATAGTTTTCTGGGTTGCGCGTAAGCGTAAGTTCACCTACCGGTATAAGGGGATAATCTCCATGAGGCCAAACTTTAGTTAAATCGAAGGGGTTAATATGATAATGCTCAGCCGCATCTTCATCCATAACCTGAACGTACATCGTCCATTTGGGAAGTTTCCCATTTTCAATGTTTTCGAATAAGTCGCGTTGATGGCTTTCTCGATCTACGCCTATCAAAGATGCAGCTTCCTGATTAGTGAGGTTTTGAATGCCTTGCTGGGTTTTGAAATGGAATTTCACCCAGAAGCGTTGTTGCTCGCTATTGATAAAACTAAAGGTATGGCTGCCAAATCCGTCCATATGCCTATAGGACTTTGGAAGGCCTCTGTCACTCATCGTAATGGTCACCTGGTGCAGAGATTCAGGACTTAGTGTCCAGAAATCCCAATTATTGTCTGCGCTTCTCATATTGGTGTATGGATCCCGTTTTACTGCATGGTTCAAATCCGGAAATTTTAAAGGATCAGCCAAAAAGAAAACAGGAGTATTGTTTCCCACGAGATCCCAGATGCCTTCTTCAGTATAGAATTTTATAGCAAATCCCCGTATGTCCCTTTCTGCGTCTGCTGCGCCACGTTCGCCTGCTACGGTCGAAAATCTCACAAAGATTTCGGTATTCTTTCCCACCTCTGAGAACAATTTTGCTTTTGTGTATTTACTGATGTCGTGAGTGACAGTAAAATGTCCGTACGCACCCGAGCCTTTTGCATGCATTCGTCTTTCAGGTATGACCTCCCTATCGAAGTGCGCCATCTTTTCTAAAAACCATACGTCCTGCAGTAACGCAGGGCCGCGTCTTCCGGCCGTCAGCATGTTTTGGTTGTCTGGTACCGGAGAACCAGTTCTGTTACTTAATTTCTTTTTTTCCATCTTTTAAAAATTTTATCGTGTTGTTTCACCTTTGAATTGTAGTTGCCGGCAGTGTTCTGCATAATTAGATTTGTCATTCAGTTAACGAAAAGGCCTATTGAACGTCCATGTACAAGATATTTATGCTAATCCGGGAAAATCTTGAACCAGATCTGATCAACAGGTCCTTTTATAATTTGAAAATGCACGCTTTTATTAGATCAGTCCTAACCCTGTGAGATTGTAAGTTTGTCGCTTTGTACCTGGATCGGCTCTTTTCTTACAGACGTTATCAACGGTTTAATGAATCATTCTGCAACTGAGTAATTATTGAGTCTTAGTATTGGCGTTAGTCTTTCTTAGACATTGAGGACGCTTCCATGATGGCTTCTGCAAAGCGCTCAGGAGATTCCTGCGGGGGGTTATGGCCAATACCGCCGGAAAGATTATAATGGCTGTATTTGCCGGTGAATTTCGCCGCGTAGACCTTAGGATCCGGATGTGGGGCGCCGTTTGCGTCACCTTCAAGTGTAATGGTCGGTATTGTGATAGCTGGAGCCGTGGCTAAAATTTTTTCATATTCGTCATATTTCTTTTCGCCTTTCGTTATCCCAAGTCGCCATCTATAGTTATCAATCACAATTGCAACATGATCCTCATTTTCGAATACTTTGGCCGATTCATCAAACGTGTCGTTGTCAAACTGCCACTTTGGAGAAGCAGTTTCCCATATTAGCCTGGCAAACTCTTTGCGGTTGGCTGAATAGCCCATAAGGCCCCGTTCGGTAGCAAAGTAATATTGATACCACCAGGACAATTCAGCTTTGGGAGGAAGAGGGGTTTGATTTGCCTGCTGACTTCCTATTAAATAACCGCTTACTGATACCATAGCCATACAGCGATCCGGCCAAAGGGCAGCCATAATATTAACCGTTCTGGCACCCCAGTCAAAACCACCCACAATCGCTTTTTTGATATTCAATGCATCCATTAGATCGATCATGTCCCGGGCTATTGCAGATTGTTGTCCGTTTCGCGCCGAATTTGCAGACAGGAATGTGGTTGTTCCGTGACCCCGTAAATGCGGAACAATCACCCTGAACCCTTTCCCGGCAAGTATATTTGCGACCTCATAAAAACTGTGGATACTGTATGGCCACCCATGAACCAGCAAAACGACCTGCCCGTCTTTCGGACCTACTTCAGCGTAGCCGATGTTCAGTAATCCTGCGTGGATCTGCTTTATCTCTTTAAAATAATTTGCGGATGATATTACACCGTTTGCGGGTTTGCCATGCAGGGTTGATGCCGCCCGGCTCACCCCAAAGTTTCCAAACTGGGAAAAAGCCAGGGTAATAGCTGTTAGTCCTATAAATTTTCTGCGATTAAATTCTAATTCATTTTTCATAATACACATGTATAAAATTATTTTTATACCACTAATCTAAAGGGTTTGTCCGGAGGCTTATAGCCCCAATGCCTTCAAATGGACAAATACGGTTATAAAGTATACAATGACTCCTGTGAATGCTACCGGTTTTTAAGTGAACATCATTAGGGAGGTGGGGTTTGTTAATCAGGTAATGTCAGCAATTACCTAACATTACCTATCGGATGGGGTTGCCGTTCAGTCTACCCGGAGATTATTTGGTTACTGTCAGCATGCCAAGGTTCATTGGCTAAGTAATACTGTAATAATACTTTATTGCACCAGATCTAGCAGCCCAATTGTCTGGTTTTTTGTTCTTTTTCCAGAATATCGTTATCCAGATTTTGCAACTGGCCTTCTATATACAATCCACTTTCGACCACGATGCCAAATAAACCTACTAGGGCGATGCTTTCTTCACAGTCTGTAATCGCCGGTGGATAAAGTCTCTACGCTTCATTTTGGGATGAAGTGTTGAAATGTCTGGTTTACGCACCGATTTGACCGTTTGGTTTACTTCACAATCTGATCTCAATATTTACCTCAATATTTTTGCGGATAAATTATAATAAATACTAGATAGACAAATGATGAAAACAAACATCTTAAAAACCACACAGGCAATCATTACCGGAACACTGTTTTTATGTGGAACGGTCGCTACCGCCCAAAAGACTTCACCGGATGTGAGCAACCGAGCGATCCGGCCATTTAAAATTAACGTTCCACAGAGTGAGATATCAGATCTGCGTAAAAGGATCCAGGCTACGAGATGGCCAGAAAAAGAGACTGTAACGGATCAAAGCCAGGGCGTAAAAATCGATCGTCTAAAGAAACTGATGACATATTGGGGAAGTAGCTACAACTGGAAGAAAGCAGAAGAAAAACTTAATGCATTACCGCAGTTCATCACCAACATAGACGGCCTTGATATTCAATTTGTTCATGTTAAGTCCAAACATAAAAATGCGCTTCCCATAATTATTACACATGGATGGCCAGGCTCTGTATTTGAAATGATTAAGCTCGTGGGGCCGCTTACAGATCCGACAAAATATGGGGGTAAAGAGGAGGATGCCTTTGATCTGGTAATTCCATCGATGCCAGGATATGGCTTCTCGGAAAAACCAAAGGATAAAGGATGGGATGCTAACCGTATTGCTGCTGCTTGGGATGTACTTATGAAGCGTTTGGGATATACCGAATATGTATCTTCCGGAGGAGACTGGGGCTCTGTTGTAGCAGATAAGATGGCAAAACAGGCACCTAAAGGGTTGATTGGTATTCATGTAAATATGCCGGCGACCGTTCCTGCTGACGTTGCTAAATCTCTTCAGAATGGTGATCCCGCACCCCAAGAGCTCTCAGAAAAAGAAAAAGCGGCATATATCTCCCTGAATAATCTATATACCAAAGGCGGCGGTTATGCCGCAATGATGGTGACTCGCCCGCAAACGCTTGGCTATGGGCTTACCGACTCTCCTGCGGGTTTGGCTGCTTTCTTTTATGATAAGCTTAATGACTGGACATATAGTGGCGGAGATGCTGAAAAGGTACTCAGTAGAGATGAAATTTTAGATGATATTTCTTTATACTGGTTTACAAATACCGCGACCTCTTCAGCAAAGTTATATTGGGAGAATAATGCTAATAACTTCAATGCTGTAGATATCAATATTCCCGCGGCCATCACAGTCTTTCCAGGAGAGATATATCAGGCTCCTAAAACCTGGTCCCAACGGGCCTATCACAACCTGATTTATTTTAACGAAGTAGATAAGGGCGGGCATTTTGCGCAGTGGGAAGAACCCCAACTTTATACCGAAGAATTACGAAAAGCATTCAGGACTTTACGAAAATAGTCTATGAACATATACAGCTATTAAGCTGCTCCCATGTCCCCGTGAAGAATCAACTTTTCGGGGACATGTCGTATAACGCATGAAAGTGACCCGGTCTCTAAAAAGTTCAAAGCACGATAAAACTACCATACCATAGGCTTGAGGATTTATTAACATGATGTTATTTCATTTGTTATCAATGCGAACAATCTGGAATTGTCTGATTCGCGCTGTTCGGAACGTAATTAATGGAATAGGCTGAAGCAATAACGCTTTTATAGTTTGCTGTATAGCAGAAAATGCCAAAAAGGTGATTGAAATGTCGAAAGCTGAGGGTTTGATGTACCTCAATTCACATGATGTTTTCTGCCGGTAAAGACCGCAGTCGCAAGTTTTATTAGTCCAAGATTTAAGTTCGTTTATGTCCGGGTCAGCTACCGTTCTGTCCATTTGGACCTTTATTGAGATGATTTGAGCAGGAGTTCTCGATATTTTTGACTAAAGTTTCAAATAAATATAAAAATATGAAAATCGCAAAATTTCCAATTCTAAAAAGAATTTCTTTAATGGTCCTGTTGACGACCAGTCTGGCGGCATGTAAAAAAGATAATGATAATGTCCCGGAAAAAACAGATGATCATCAGGTCGCACTAACCCAGTACATCAGCACAAAAGATGGAAAAATTGCCTATCGGATAATTGGGCAACAGAAAGGTACTCCAGTGGTAATGGTTTCTTCCCTTGGAAGTGCTATGGATGACTGGGATCCCGCGATAACTAACGGACTTGCTTTGCATAATAAAGTAATCATTTTTGATCTTCCCGGGGTAGGGCGAAGTACAGGGAAAACACCTGATAACATTGCAGATATGGCAAAGAGTTCTGTAGCATTTATTAACGCACTAGGGTTAAAAAAAGTTAATTTGTTAGGTTTTTCAATGGGCAGTTTTATCTCCCAACAGATTATTCTGACCGAGCCTTCTCTTGTAGAAAAAGTTATTTTAACTGGTACTGGACCAAAGGGCAGTCAAGGTTTATCTAACTTACCGGTACTTTTAGGTTCTATAGCTGGCCTGAGTCCTGAAGAGGTATTTATTAAATTTGGTTTCAATTCCTCGCCTGCAAGCATCGCAGCTGGGAAACGATCGTGGGAAAGGGTTCAACAGCGTCAGGTTGATCGTGACTTGCCATTGACCGCAGAAGCATCGACAGCGGAATTAACTGCAGTTTTAAATTGGGCCCAACCGAATCCTGAGGCGTTAACCGAGTTGAGCAAGATTACTCAACCGGTACTCATTGTTCAGGGAGAAAAAGATTTACCTGTGCCGGTCATCAATGCCGTAAACATGTCCAAAAGTATTCCGAATGCGAAACTGATAATATATGAGGATGCAGGACATGCATCATTTTATCAGAACCCAGAAATGTTTGTTAACTCGTCAAATGCATTTCTGAATAAGTAAAACAAATAAAATAGCAGCTAAAGTCGGCAACTAATTGCCGGCTTTGGTGGTTGCTAAAATATTTTGCTACTTCTGTTACTGCATTAGCGCTATTAAGGTTTAATTTTTTGCAATTAATGTCGCATCAAATATGCCGGTGACTACCATGACTTTTAACTAAATTACCCAGTTATATCTACTTTAATAACGCTTCGGTTAAACTCTTATATTTAAGTCAGTTCATCATTTTAAAATTATGTCTCCTTTTCTTTCAGATTTGATTTCATAATCCGGTATATCTCACTTTGCTTTAGCCCTGGTAAGGAAACTTTATAAAGATTGATGTTCCATTATCGTTTTTGATTTTACAGATTCCGTTGAGGTCACTGCTTAGCCCCTGGATCAGTTCAAGCCCTAAAGAACTAGATTTTGGGTCCATATACTTATCCTGCAATCCTATGCCATCATCTGATATATTAAGTAGAAGTTCCGAATCCCTCCTAGTCAGCTTGATAGAAATCACTCCCTTATTATCAGAAGGAAAAGCATATTTAATGGAGTTTGTAATGGCTTCATTCAGGATCAGCCCGATTGGAACAGCCTGCGATGGATCAACCAAAAGGTCGGCAATGTCAAGATCAAACCTGATCTCCTGTTTTATTGAAAAACTTTGGCGAAGGTAATCAACTATCTCCCGGATGTAAGCCTTTAGATTGATTGAACCAATGTTTTCTTCCTGATATAATTTTTTATGCATCAGGGATATTGAATGAACCCTGTTTCTACTGTCCTTTATCGCCCCTAAAGCAGCGGGATCTTTTAAATAAAAACTCTGGGTATGAAGCAAGCTCATAATGATCTGAAGGTTATTCTTAACACGATGGTGGATTTCCTTTAATAACCACTCTTTCTCACTGACTAGCTTCTTCAAAGATTGGTTTTTGGAATCAATTTCATTTTTTTGCAACAGCAATCTTCTGTTGTTGGCAATTTTTAAATTGTATCCATAAATTAAAAGCCCTATAATAATCAATAAAAACGCAAGCCCGATTAAGATAATGTTTCTTAGCATTTTTTCCTTATCCAGCGCGGCATAATGCAGAAGTGATTCCTTGTTTAGTAAACTTATCTTACTTTTTTGCCGTTCAACGGCATATTTTGCTAGCTGTAAGTCATTATCCCTTTTTTGACGCTCGAGCAAATTGACCTGTTGCTGCTGAAAGGCCGCCCTCTTTTCCAATTCGAGTTTCATTTCCGTTTGCATCAGCTTGTTGTCCTGTATTATTTGCTGTTTTTTTAGCAATTCAAGATTCTTCTGACCTAAAAGAATATCCTGGTCTTTTTTATCGGACCCATATTTCAAAACCAGGTCAGCGACCGCGCGTTTGCTCTGTAAGTTTCCAATGGAGTCATAAATTTTTTTAAATAACGTAGCATTAAGAAAAGCTGACCGAAAATCGCCTTTGGCAGTGTCGATTTTGATCTGGATTTCAAGTGATCGCAATCTATAAGAATCAAACATGGTTTTTCGACTAACCTCTTCAAAGTGATGAAGAAATGTAGATGCTTTCTGATATTTTTTTAATGCAACGTAAAGTTCGGCCATATCAATATAGTGTTTTGAAAGATAGTTTTCATAGATTTCGCCAGACTTAAATTCATGTGACATGCCTTGGACATACTTGTTCATTTCCAGATAGTAAGGTTCGGCTTTGTCGGGTTTATTTAGCTCGAGATAACATTTTCCGATGATTCCGTTTATCATCCTCCGTTGAAAGTTGCTTGAGGGTGGCACTTCTTTAAATGTATTAATGGAAAGACTCAGTGCCTCCTTATATTTATTCTGATAAAAGAGGCTGGAGGCCAGGTTTTTAAAAATTGAGTAAAACATATCAAAATCCCTGATTCTCCTGGATATCTGCATCCCTTTCACGGCGATGTCCTTAACCTCAGCATATTTCTGTACTGTGTTGTAATGTTTTGTTAGACTAAAATAGACCAGCGTTTTTGTTTGATCGTTTGATAGAGATTGTGGGGCGGTTTCCAGTGAATTCAACGACTTATATAGATAAATCAGTTCCTTCGGATAAATATTACGAGCTTCATACAAACTACTGAGACCAAAGTAGAGAACATGCATTTCACCGTAACCTTTTTCTTTTGCATAGTTTATAAGTTCAAGGTATTCTTTTTCAGCTAGATTAAAATGCCCTTGTTCCTCACGTAACATTGCAAGCCTAATTCGGATATTGACCACCTTTGATAAATTCTTAAGCTGATCATATAGGCTTAATGCAGTTAGCAAATACCTATATTGTAAAGGTATATTTTTGGAATCTGTTGTTGTAATCGACCTGCCGATCTGGTAGTTAAGTCGCGCTATTTCATTTTTATCTCCTTTTTTTTCTGCAGATGCTAAAAGTATGGACAAGTGAGACATTCCCTCGGAGATGCGGTTACTACGCAGGAGTACGCGACCAAGGTCTTCCTGGCAAATTTTGATACCCACTGTGTCTCTTAGTCTTTTACTTAAAGCCAATGCCTTTTCCAAAAGAATTATACTGCTGTCTGGAATTGCTCTGACATTAAAATAATAGGTCGCCAAATCCTTATACATCATAACCTTTTTGATGTCGTCAGATTTTTTCTCAATGGCTGTGATTGTTTCCGGTTTCGTTTTATCCGGCAAACTTTGTGCAGAGAGAAAATTTGAAAATGACGCGAATAGAAAGGATAACAAAATAATTGTTCGGGAAGTTAATTTGAAGGGGAACAAATTTCCCATATAATTATCTACCATAGATTAGTTCGTTTAAACCTGATAACTTAATTCCTGAATTCAATAGGGATCCAATTGGTTTGGTAAAATTATTGATTTTTGGGGAGTAATTATCGCTTTTTTAGTTGTTAATTTCAGATGCGTAAATAATTACGATATTAATCTTGTAGCATGAACGGCATGGAGTATCTGTATTTCGCTAATCCGCCTGGGTTTTGGTTAAATATCACTAAATAGAAAACGTTTAATACATTAAATATTTGATATATAGCTAATTAATATGTGGCACATGCATTGTATAACCGGTTAATCTCGCCGACCTAACCACTAAGTAAAAAAATGCAGATTGACAATCGATTAAAGCACATTTTCAAGACGACTCCTAACATACAATTGGGCGAAATCAATTCAGATGTTATAAAATTTTCTTGGGAAAAGGTGTTTGAAAACGTTGAGCCTGACTACTTTCACGCATTAATATGGACAGCTGATGCACCTCAGGAGCAATTTGAACATATACAGTTAATCGAACAGAAGTCTGTCTTTTTTCCTCAGGAAAATAAAAGTTTCATGATGAAAAGCTATCCATTTGAAAAAAAGATCGAACTGTCAGCGATCGCTTTGAAAAAAATGCAAAATGGAGATTGTTTTTCTTCACTTCCGTACAAACATTATCATTATGTTTCCTTTTCGCATCCTTCTGGCTTTTGTGGTGTAATCGCAATTTGCATAGATAGACCTAAGAAATACACTGAAGAGTTTTTGGAAGAAATCTCAAAGATTTATACACAATTCATAAAAAAAGGAAAAAGCGATGATATCGTTTCAATGAGTTCATCTGTTGATTCAGAATTGGATGTACTTTGCACGACCTATTTACGATCAATTGAGAAAATATCAGCTGATTTTGCAGAAACTCTCCGGCGCAACACCTTAACTAACCTTAGCACTGATTATCCGGCAAATAAGGATTCTCAACTCTTTTCGGGGATACTTCAGGCGAAGGAAAGATCAGCATTAGCTATTCAAATTGACCAATATATAAATAGCCATTTTGAAGGTATTGCTTTTGGTATTTTTGCTGCTATCGATGACCATAGCCATGCTTTCTGGCTAGGGAGCGCTGATGCTGATTATGCCATTTTGGACGTTGGGAACAAAGTAGTTAAAGACCAGATTTTTGCAGACGTTTTGCACGCTGAAACGCCATTATTGATACCAACAAATGGGAGATATAGCGAAAGTGGGTTACAGCCATACATAGATGCCTGGAAGTCTTCGGGTACATGTACCATTGTGGGCTTTCCATTGAAAAATCAAATAGGTGTAATCGGGTGTTTTTTCCTTTGTTCATCCACCTTATTTGGACATTTTGATTTCACGCTTTTAAAAACCTTTGGCAATCAGGTTTCGCTGGCCTATTCACATATCGGTTTTCTCGAATCGGTAGAAAATAGGCACACTCAGCGCCATAGTCTCGAGGAAATAATTTATGATTTTCATGCAGCGGACAGTAGGGGAAAGATTTCTGACGTTTTGGAATCAAAGGTAAAAGATCTGATCAACTTCTCTGATTACTCCATCATTTTTGAACAAAAAGAGATACGCGAATTCGAGGTTTTTATACACAGTGGAATTGTAATAGACTTCAACGATTTTGTATTGAATGTATCTATTCAGGAATTAATACGCCTTTACGGGATACGACCGGTAAAGCCTGGGGCAGTAAACTCTAATATTCTTGAATTTCAGCACAACGGCGGCGGTAGCATCGTGATGCCTCAATTCTTTAATAATGCTTTGCAAAATGGCGCTCAAAAAGTACTTGTCTTATCAATAAAAGGCAACCGGGCAGGGTATGCCCTGTTTTTCGGCAATTCAGCTGCTAAGTTTGAGTTGTTGGATTGCACTTTGCTGGAAAAACTATCCCATTACTTGAGTATGGCAGTTAGAAGGGTGATACAGACTGATCTTTTTACTGCCAGAGCGCAGGAAAAAGATTTCCTCCTAGGGTTCAATAATGATATATCCCATGCCACTAATTCAGAGGATTTAACGCGAATTCTTTCATCAAAACTAAAGCAGTTTCTGGATGTCAGACATTTTTCAATACTCGCAGTTGATGAAACCAAGAGGCGTTTGAAGAAATTTCTTCTTTATAATACATTGCCTGAGCATGCTTCGGAATTGCCGGAAAAATTCCAGTTTCGGCCGTTGGTGGCTGAGTCGGCCTATGGAGATATATTACATGCAGAATCATATATATATGTAGACTTTGACAAACCATCGGAAAGCAATCGAGAAGCATCTGAATTTAAATTTTGGAAATCTTTGCATCTGAAGAGGGCAGTTGGTTTTCCGCTTCGGGTACAGGGAGAAAATATTGGAGTGATCTTCATGGGCATTGAGCCCCATATTAATGTTGGGTTAATAGGCTCTCAAGTTCTCAAAGATATCATTTCGCAAATATCCAATGTGGTAGCACATATACTTGCTACAGAAACAGCTTCGGAAAGAGAGGCTGAAAAGATGAAGTTGCTCGCTTTTAGTGAAGGAATCAATACCGCCCGGGATAGAAAAGACCTCGCCCTTATAATCAAGCCTTATTTGAATACGATTTTCAACATCAAAGAGTTCATCATTACTCTAATCAATAATGATAGGATAACTTATAGCTACTTTCTACACGGATTGCAGTCTGATAAGCCTGTTTATCTTGGCGAGAATTTCGTTAAATATACGGAAGTACCCCAAAAGGGCAGTATTCTTGAACAAGTGATGTTATCAGAACAACCAGTAATTTTTCCTGTTGACCAACTCATCAGAAGTGGGGCGCTTTGGGTTTATGTAGGAGCCAGCCACGCTATGGGCTCCCGTTTACGGGTGGGAAACCACGACATTGGGATTTTGTGGATTCAGCCCGGACAGGTTAATGAATTTCTGTTAAAAGGTATTTGTACACAAATTGGCATTGCTGTTTCAAATGTGATGGCTAACGAGGATTTAGAACGCAAAAATAACGAACGGGAATCCCTCTTGTCTTTAAATTCAGCATTGGCAACGGTTAGAAGTAACAGTGAGTTAGAGGGGATAGTTAATTTAAGGGTTAAACCATTTTTGAATGCAGCCTGCATTTTACTTCTCAAAATAAATCAGGATGGTTTTTCTGCAAGCCCTTACATAGCGGATTTAGGAGCTGGCGTGAATGGTGACGGTCATGAAAAGCTATTAAGTCCTAAATATGATTTAAATGATGGATTTCTGGACAGGACTGCTATTAGTTCCTCGCCGGTGACATTAAGTTTACAGGACATTAGGGCTAATCAGAATGTACCTACGTATGTCGAGGAGAGTTACAACGATAACCTGAAAGGTATGGTATCGACGAGACTACTATGTGGAAATAAATTATTTGGATTTTGGTTACTTTTTTTCGATGAGTTGGTAGTAGATAAAGATAGGCTTAAGCTCATAGAAATTTTGACTAATCAAATCGGCATTGCTGTTTCCCAAATAATCAACAACGAAGACTTGCGGAATAAAGAAAGCGAAAAAGCAAAACTGTTGGAGTTTAGTCAGCAGATCGGATCTGTGAGGGAAAAGGACGTTCTGGCGAACGTGCTTAAAACGCAGTTGGCGAAATTGTTTGAAATTGATAATTATATTATTTATTCGATAAGCGAAAACAAGAAACGGTATAAACCTCTGTTGTTTAATGAAGATCATGTTTATTTTACTTTACCGGAGTTTCGTAATTTTGTTGACTTTGACTACGACGTTAATGACGGGGTGTTTAATGCAACACTTAATTCTAATAGACCTGTAATACATGATCTGATTGAGGCGGCAAAAAACGAAAATCCACCTCACTTTATTGGAATTGCCAAGAAAGCAAATTTGACAAAGATCGTTGGGGTCACATTAAGATTTGGTCAGGAAGATATTGCTGTCTTAATGTTTAGGTTCACTGACAAAGTCGCAAACCACATCTGGGGAGATACCTTTAGTAGTGTATGTACTCTCTTGGCTATGACCGTTGAGAATTTAATAGCTAAAGAAAAGGTTGCCAGTCAGCTTTCAGAGATAGAAAATTATAAAGAACAGTTAGAAGAGGAAGGTATGTACTTAAAAGAAGAACTGATAACTAACCATAATTACGGTGAAATTATTGGAGAAAGCCCCGTTGTGCTGGAAACTTTTAAACTCATCACGCAGGTCGCCTGTTCAGATAGTACTGTGCTCGTATTAGGTGAAACCGGAACCGGGAAGGAATTAATAGCCAGGGCCATCCATAACAGCTCCAGGCGCTCAGGTAAACTGATGGTTAAGGTAAATTGTGCCGCATTACCACCCAACCTAATAGAAAGTGAACTTTTCGGACACGAAAGAGGGAGTTTTACGGGCGCGACAGATCGTAGGATAGGGAAATTTGAACTGGCAAATAATGGCACCCTTTTCTTGGATGAAGTCGGTGAATTACCACTTGAGCTACAAGTGAAGTTACTTCGTGTATTACAGGAAAAGGAGATCGAGCGTATCGGGGGAAAAGGGACAATAAAAATAAACGTCCGGATAATTGCCGCAACGAACCGGGATCTTGAAGCGGAAATGGAGGCAGGTAAGTTTAGATCTGACCTTTATTACCGGCTAAACATATTTCCGATCACTCTTCCTCCATTGAGAGATAGGAAGGAAGATATTCCGTTATTAACCAGCCATTTCATTAATAGGTATGCTAAGAAGACAGGGAAGAAAATAAACAGTATAAGTAGCAAGGTTTTGCAAGAATTAATTAACTATCACTGGCCGGGGAATATAAGGGAATTGGAACACCTTTTAGAAAGAAGCGTTTTACTATCTGGCGGTGACACGCTAAAGCAGGTTCATCTTCCGAAGACCCGGGTACGCGATGTTTTGGAAGATCATACGATGGGGGCCGTCATTAAAACAATAGATGAGAATGAAAAAGAACATATACTCAGGATGCTAAAACACTGTAATGGACGCATAGCAGGTGCAGGCGGTGCTGCCCAGTTACTCGGAATCCCTCCCAGCACACTGCACTCTAAAATGAAAAAACTAGAAATAAGAAGAGGATTTGATGTGTAGTCAATTTTGAATAAGGAATCAAGAATATAAATCATAAAAAATATACATATTTACAATGAATCGAATGAATGCAACATTGGACATAATGCAATCCTATACTTATAATCCAATTTACTGTTAGCAAACCAAAATATTTATCAAAAACACATCTTTCCGTGAAATTAAAAGTACTTATAGTCGAAGATCAATTTGTCGTTGCAAATAATTTACAGATGATCCTGCAAGAAGCCAATTACAAGGTTTTACCAATTGCGAGGTCAGTAAACGACGCCCTCAAGCTAGTCAGCGAAATGCTTCCAGACATAGTTCTTGTGGATATCCAGTTGCAAGGTAAGCTTACAGGAATTGATCTCGCGCATCAGTTGAATCAACGAAACATCGCTTTTGTTTATGTCTCTGCAAACTCAAATAAGCCCACACTTAATGCGGCAAAAGAAACCCGTCCATATGGTTTTATAGTCAAGCCATTTAAAGAACAGGATGTAATCGTTATGCTGGATGTCGCATGGTACCTGCACCGGTATCATCTGGGTAAGCATCAAAACTTTACCGCTCTGCAATCCCCGTATAAAAGTTATGAAAAGTCGCTTCCCGAAGGAATTATCGGGACCAGTCCCAAATTTTTGGAAGTCATTAAACAAATCAACATTGTGAGCCAGTCTGATACGTCTGTGCTGATTTGTGGGGAAAGTGGAACCGGAAAAGAATTAATCGCCAAGGCGATACATACATCGTCCCGTCGTAAAGATACCCCAATGGTGATTGTTAACTGTGCAGCACTTCCGGCAAATCTAATTGAGTCTGAACTTTTCGGTCATGAAAAAGGATCTTTTACGGGTGCTAACTCTCTGAGGATAGGTAAATTTGAACAGGCAAACGGGGGTACTATCTTTTTAGACGAGGTTGGCGAGTTGCCTCCAGACCTCCAGATAAAATTCCTTAGGGTGCTTCAGGAGATGGAGATAGAACGCGTCGGTGGCACTACTAAAAAAATTGACGTCAGAGTGATTGCCGCCACTAATAGGAATCTCGAGGACGAAGTCGCTAACGACTCGTTTAGACTTGATCTTTACTATCGGTTAAATATATTTCCTATAACTCTCCCGTCCTTGAGGGAACGGAAAGAAGATATCTTACCACTCGCAAACTTCTTTTTAGCTAAATACTCGAAGAAGGAAAATAAGGAAATCATTGGGCTTTCTGAAGACGTGAAGCAGTTAATTCTTGATTATAACTTTCCAGGGAATATAAGGGAGCTTGAGAACTTGATGGCACGTAGCGTTTTACTCGCGACTGGAAACATTGTCAAATCACTTCTCTTACCTAAAAATAAACAAAGGGCAAATACCGTATTTGATCGTGACGGAGTAAAAACAATGGAAGAGAACGAGCGCGATCACATTTTGTCGATACTAGAAAAATGCGACTGGAAGGTATACGGACAGGGTGGTGCTGCGGAACTGCTGGATATCAATGTTTCTACATTAAACTCAAGAATGAGGAAGTTGGGGATTGAGAAGCCTTTACGTAACAATAGAAAATAAAACTACCGGCCCATGATCTTTAAGATAGATCATTTGCCGTTTTATCTAAAGCGGGTTTCTGTGCCCATGCTGGAAGTGAAATAATAAATACCTGTCCAAATATCAATAATGTCGTTAGCCTGCATTTTAATTGTAGTAGCTAATGGTTAATATTGTCGGTATGTGTCATGTATGAAATTTGCCCTTTGCTTTATAAATAGAAGTTCGAAGAGGAGTGTTTACATTGTTCATGCCGGTTCATACTCCTTCTTTTGAATCAGAATTTGTCAAATTCTCTGCGTTTTGTTGACTGTACAACCATGGAACATTTATCACAACTTCGACTATATTGACTGCGGCCAGTTACAGAAGCCTATATAGAACTTGATCCTGGAGAGAATCTCTGAAAACCTGGGCCCTAGTAAACGCATCATTACGCTCCCTTGTCCGGGTACACTAAAGCGAACCGTTCACCCCAAACTCATTGAGGCTGCATGAAAAATCCACGCTGAGCTTAAAGCTCGTCTTTATGCGTCATCTTGCAATATGGCGTCCGCTGTAAACGTTGAAGTCGGCCGGCTCCATTGTTAAATTCCTGACCCACCAGTATTCACAAATGCTACCAGTAGGTCTCGATATATCGTCCTTCTTGGTTGAATTATTCAAATATCAAGATTAAGTTCGTCTTTAAATTTTATAATTAGTTGATTATGAGCTTGTTAAAGTTTGGTATGGCCTTTGCAAATGTGGTCTTAAATATTAGTTATATGCCCATAAAAGAAAAAGACTATTACATGGCCGTAATCGCGGGAGGTTTCTTACTCGATGTGAAGGCTTCTCTAAAAAATCAAATCCAATGCTTAGGCATATGGTATAAAGCCTGCGCTGATATTCTTTGCAATCATCTCCCTGTGACCAATTTCCAGCTTAGAGCATAGTTCAGGGTCGATAACACCGGACCATGCCACTGACCAAACAAGTAAAAAGTAAACAAAGAAAACGAGCAAATATGAATAATTATAATACACTGAATAAGATTGCTTATCAAACGCGTGATTATGATGAAGAGTTAAATTTAATCAAAGATTTTCTGTCGTACCTGCATAACCGGAAAGATGATTCATCCGGCAAACAAGAACATAAGATCGGTTATCCGCTAACTGGAAGCCCCGGCACCGGGTTAAAACTAATGCCCCATTCGGGCACATCGGCAATGGTGCGGCAAATTCAAAAAGCTGAACATGATTTGACTTCACAGCTTTCTAAGCCCCATGGCAAAACAAGGTTTCTTGTTTTTAAAAACCAGAAATACACCACTATAGAAACAAAAAATATTGCCTTTTTTTACGTTCGTAACGATTCCACCTACATTATGTGCTTCAACAACACTGAGTATCCGCTAAATAAATCGCTTGATAATATTTATAATCTGGTACCTTCAGATCAATTCTTCAGGGTGAATCGAAAATACCTGGTGAATTTCAATGCAATAAAAGAGGTAGAGCATTATTTCTTACGTAAACTATTCGTCAAACTAACCATTGACACACCCGACCAGCTATTGATTACTAAGGAGAAAACGCATAACTTTCTTTCATGGATGGAAAATAGATAGGTTATTTACCGGTAAATTATCTAAATTGAATAATGATAGGGGTACTTAAAACTTCCCCTTGAGTAGCAACACTACCAGGTCATGTTATATAAACCTAACCTGGTAGTTTAATGTATGCAAGATTTTAATTAGTGTCCGACTTTTTCTTTGCATCCAAAAGCACCTTTAAAAAGATTTCTTTTGTGTCATAATATCGCATTTCTTGTCCAAGGGATATTACATTATTAGTATAAGCTGGGTTTTCAAAGATACTGTGAACCGCTTTCTTAATCTGATCGATGCTGGGACGCTCGGTTTTAAGGTCAATTCCATATTCCAAATGGCCGACCCTGGCACAGACCTCGGCCTTACCTTCAAATAAGCCTGCGGTCACCATTGCAAGTTCGTTCATAATGCTAAATAATACACCTCCATAACCGCCATTCGTTATAAAGACACTGGCATATGGCATAATTTGGCTATAGGGGATAAAATTCTCTATGATGACATTATCATAGGGGTACTTTTCACGAAGCCTGTCTGTCTGGTTTCCGGAAGTGGTAGCGATCACCAGCACATCGGTATCTTTGAATGCCTCAAGCGTCGGCTCAACGAGCTTTGTTATATCCTTTTCAACTGTTCCCTGTGTTACAATTATTATTCTTTTAAATTTCTTTATTCTGTCATTTATTCTCTCGGATCCCGGTAAATCACCCGAATGCGGGAGTAAAGCACCGATAAATCGAATGTTTTTTCCTAAGTCGCTTCTCTGGTATTCGAAAGAAGGACTTCCAATTTGAAGATACACATCTGGTGCTTTGGTTAAAATGTCGAAAACGTCTGTCTTTTCGTGATCAATACTATGTTCAGTAAGCAGTTTTGAAATATAGTCGGTGCCTTCTTTATAAACTGAATTATCAAATTCAGCTTTGATTTCTTTAATTTTTATTCTTTCCTCTAAAGTTTCCGGTGGGTAAAACCCGGGCCCGTAAGGTCCCAAATCCTCTGAACGTTCAGGAAGAGGTATGATTCCAATAGCGACTACCGGAACATTCAATTTCGCACTTGCATAGGGGGTTCCCGGAAACATATTGTCCACTATCAAGGCATCGAATGGAAAGTCCTTCATAATATCAACAATATCGCTGAAATTAGTTGGGCCTGGCTTAATAAAAACGTTTAATAAGTCAAGATTTGCCTTCTCCCCGGCATCCGTTATTGTCCTTCTTTCGGGCATCACGTCATCCAGATTCGTATGGTTGACTTCTGGAGCCTTTAAAAACGGGTATAAAGGTATACCCATTTTATCCAGCCTTTCTTGGTATATGGATGAGGTATACCAACGGACTTCGCACCCCGACTCCAGTAGATATTTTGCAAGCCCCGTAAGTGGATTAAAATGTCCGTCCGCCGCTATTGTAGCGAAAAGGTATTTCTTTCCCGCTAATGTTTTTTCTGGTGTGTTTTTCATGTTATTTTAATAAATCGTGAAAAACAAATTTATTCCGGTAATGACATCCCTCATATAGCCTAAATCGGGGAGAGCCAAATTTGAGTCCACGGGAAATCTATATCCTGGCATTTATGGATAGTGAACTCGGAATATAGGGTATGGCCATTGATTTTCCCGGGGCTAGTCGGCCCACGTTACTGAAATCATTAGGATTCAATATTTATTCTATGGGTTATTGTCATCCTCGTCGATACCTAGTTGTTTTGTCTCGACAATTACCCTGTCTTTGATGAAACTTAGCAGGGCTGTCTGATGTGACAGCGTGATCGTCCGTCTCTCCCCCCATTTTGTCTGGTTCAGAATATTTGACCTGTGAAGATTGACGGTATGCACCTAAGTTTGATAAAAAATAAAGCCTATGAAAACGTATCATAAAAGTTTGCTTCCCTTTAAAAGACGACCTTTTATCTGCTCCGGTAATCCGTCAAAGCTACCAGGGCAAGATATGGATGATGTGTGTTGGTGTTATTCATGTTAAGTTAATTTACAGTTGAAATGGAAAAGTACATAATTAGTAGACTGCACAGCTTTATTGTGGGACTGGCCAGTGTAATGTCATCAGTTTTTTTATTTAGTCCGCCATTTGAAAAAAATCCTCAGCAATGCGAAATGGTGCAGAATATCGGGAGGAAAAAAAAATCCCAGTTCAATGAACCCGATGTACCCTCCTCGTAACATCGCATGGCAATACAGCATTTAAACAATATCATAAAACAATAAATACAATGAAAATCAATTTTAAACCTTTTTTAAGAACAGTTATAATCAGCTCAATGTTCCTGGGCACAGGATCCGGTTATGCCCAGACTTCTTCTAAAGCTACATCCGTCGACATAGGAGATAAATCCATCCGGCCTTTTCATGTGAATATCCCGCAGAAAGATATCGATGACATGCGTAAAAGAATCGTATCAGCCCGGTATCCGGATATGGAAACAGTGACTGATAAATCCCAAGGAGTGAAACTGGAGAAATTTAAAGCCCTCATGGAGTATTGGGGTAAAAATTACGATTGGAGGAAAGGAGAGGCGAAATTAAATTCCTTCCCTCAGTTTATTACGCAAATTGACGGCGTGGATATCCACTTTATACATGTAAGATCGAAAAATCCCAATGCTTTACCTATGATTATGACGCACGGGTGGCCGGGGTCGGTTTTCGAACTTTTAAAAATTATTGGCCCGCTTACTGATCCCGTTGCCTACGGGGGGAAGGCTGAAGATGCCTTTGATGTTGTAATTCCCTCCATCCCAGGCTTTGGCTTCTCCGGCAAACCGGATGTAAAGGGGTGGGATTCCGATCACATTGGTCGCGTGTGGGCGCAGCTGATGGAGCGCCTGGGATATAAAGCCTACGTTTCGCAAGGCGGAGATTGTGGTTCTGTAATTTCACAGCGTATGGCACGACAAAATGTGAAAGGGTTGTTGGGAATTCATGTAAATATGCCGGCAACCATTCCTGCTGAAATTCAGAAAGCATTAACAAACGGTGAAAGTGCGCCGCAAGGCTTATCTGAAAAGGAGAAAACGGCCTATGAAACAATTTCTGCTTTTTATAAGAATGATACTGGTTATTCTGGGATGATGGTTACACGCCCGCAGACGCTTGGATATTCATTATCTGATACTCCAGTTGGCCAGGCAGCATGGATCTATGATGAATTTATCGGGTGGACCTACTCTGGAGGAAATCCTGAAAAATCACTGACGAAGGATGAGATGCTTGATGATATTTCCCTTTACTGGCTAACAAATACGTCTGCATCCTCGGCAAGGATTTACTGGGAAGACCATTCAAATAATTTTAATGCCATTGAGCTTTCCACCCCTGTGGCGGTAACAGTTTTTCCAGGCGAAATTTACAGAGCACCTAAAACATGGGCAGAACGAACCTACCATAACTTGATATATTTCAATGAGGTTGAGAAGGGTGGGCATTTTGCCGCTTGGGAAGAGCCACAAGTGCTGGCCGAGGAGCTTCGCAAGGCTTTCAAGAGCTTAAGATAATTTCCAGACCTCTGAAAGGTCCGGAATACACAGCAGTAAGTTATTTAGAAAATAAAATTTTATGAAAACAAAATTAAATTTGAATGTTAGATTGATAAAAGCCATCATCGCGGTATCGATATTATTAACTTTAATGTTATTGTTAACCAATGCAACTATGGCACAGAGCCACATTAAAAACGTTGTAATTGTTCATGGCGCTTTTGCTGACGGATCGGGATGGCGCGGGGTGTATAACATACTGTCCAAGAAAGGCTATCACGTAACGGTCGTTCAGAACCCATTGACGGGCTTAAAGGACGATGTAAGCGCCACCAACAGGATACTCGATAAACAGGATGGTCCGACTATACTGGTCGGACATTCCTGGGGAGGAGTGGTGATTACAGAAGCTGGGATGCATCCAAAGGTTGCTGGGTTGGTTTATGTTGCTGCCTACCAGCCTGATAAAGGAGAAAATACCGCTAAGTGGGCATCTGAACTTCCTAATGCGCCGGAATTTGGCATCCTGCCGCCTGATAAGGACGGATTTGTTTATTATGGAAAAGAAAAATTCCGGGCCGGATTCGCTGCAGACCTGAGTAAGGATGAGACTGACTTTCTTTTTGCTTCTCAGCAACCTATTTTTGCAGAAAGCTTTGTTAGCGCTATTACCACAGCAGCATGGAGGGACAAACCAAGTTATGGTATTGTTGCAACTGAAGATAAGAGCATAAATCCCGAAACCGAAAGACACATGTACAAGCGTTCCAATACTAAAATAACAGAAATCAAGGGTAGTCACCTCGTTTTTGCTTCTCAGCCTGCTGCGGTAGCGAAAGTAATTGTAGCTGCAAGCAAGCAGCAATAAATGCTTGCGTTCTAGGTAAAACGCAGACGATGTTACCCCGACTTTTGGGATGTCATACCACGTTAGGCAATTTAGGACCAAAATTACTGTGCTATTCCTGCTGTTGACATTATAATTATCGGGGTCCCTTTGTAGTTGGAAGAGCCCGCGAATCTTTTAAAAGTTTCGCGGGCTTTATTTGTAATTGTTTTTCCATCAGGTGATCGGTTATCGTCACCCCGTGTATGATGTCGTGAATGATTGTAATCTTAAAAGCTTTACAAAGTAAATCCCAAAAACTATATGGGCACCATATTAATGGGAAACAGAAAAATACATGCCGCCATACCCTTCTGGTCACTCCATGGGTCTAGTGATTAATCTAAGACAATAGAGGCTCTTGCAGCAGTCCGGATGCTTTATTTGCTAATGCGCTTTTTGCAACCAGCCACGGGGGGATAAATACAGGAAAGGTAGAGTTGATTCTGGCCTACGTGAAGGACTCAGATTAGTTCCGAAGTTAGTGACAGCTTCCCGGAAAAGCCTACCGTTCAAAGCTAGTTTAATTTTTTTTGGGATTTTTAGGGCTGATGCTTTTTGGGTAGACATGCCTTTTAAAGGCATAAAATACTCCTTCCCTACATGCGCAGGTCGAATTTACTGAAAAGGTGATTTTTAACAATTGATTAATTACCAATGGAATACGACTTAACTTTGTACGCCGGACTTAGAGTTTTTTCTGGAGTATAAGTGTTATGATTTTTCCCCATCGGTTTCATGATTGAAATGGCCGCTATTAACTATCATATTATCCGCTCAGTTTGTTAAGTGAGCGCCTAACTGTTATCTGTTCAAGACTATATTGTCAAAATGGGCTGGTCCGCCTAGAATGATTTTTTTAGTAAAATAGAAAGGCCTGACATGAGTCAGGCCTTTCTATTTTGAACGCTTTAAAGCAAAATTAGCTTTTTTAAGAAGGTACATTGTAGCTGGCCGGATATAATTTCCTGAACATTACATAAGTTGCACTTACAATCACAAAAGCCAACACTGCATCGGCCGTAGCTGCAGGACCGATCACGATAAGTTTTGAGAAAAAAGCAAAAATGATATCAAAGAATATTCCCGCGAACACCCATTCCTTGAGTCTTAATAGTCTATTTGGGATCAGTAATACCACAACCCCTGTAACCTTAGCTACGCCAAGTACATAGATAAAGTATTCCGGATAGCCAAGCTGCAGGGTAATGTCCCATATAACTTTATTTCTGCTCAATTCCCCTAGTCCGCTAGCTGTAAACCATAACGCCGTCAATATTGCGCCAATCCAATAACCTGTTTTCAATTTCATGTTTTTAATATTTTAATTTCTTGAAAGCGAAATTGCGTTAATTGCTTTTCTTTAACTATTCGCGAACAGGCAAACAAGACAAAAATGGATTTGAAATAGACATTATAGTTGTCAAACAATCTAAGCACACTTCACATCTTTCGCATTAGAATACCGCTCTGGAAAATAACTCAGCTGCATTTTTTTAAGTCATGTTGGTGCTCAATGCGCGATATGTGTTTGGTATGCTTGATTGTCCTACTCAATGGTGCTTTTGTCTAACTAACGGTGATGATTGTTGCCTAAAATGCCTGAAATGAGCATTTTTAATTGATATAACACCGATATTAAAAATTCCTTACTTACTTGTCATAGGGATTTGGGCGTGAAATAAATAGAAATGAAAAAAATAAAAATTGCCATATTCGATCAAAATATTGCTGTACGAAGCTGTATTATTTCCACACTTGCATTTGATAAATCTTTTGAAATAGTAGGTTCATTTAGCGATGTGCGGAACTGTATAGAAAAGGTTTCTAGAACAAGACCGGATGTTATTCTAATGGATATTGAAATGCATGAGGGCGACACCTTTGATATGCTTAAAATGCTCGGCATAAAATTTCCGAATATCAAAATCCTAATCCATACTGAAGCCGATGATGACAGACACATATTCTGTGCAATACATGCAGGCGCATCGGGTTATATACTCAGAAGTCAGCAGAACATCATCCTCGGTGATGTTATTAAGGATATACTTGCCGGAGATATTCCAATGAGTCCTCCGGTAACCCGCCGGATCGTGAGCTTTTTGAGGAACGAAGCGCCACGGATTGACTCGGGGGTAACTTCCGTGTATCACCTGACCCCTAGAGAAACAGATGTGTTGAGCGAGTTGGTTAAAGGGTTAAGTTATAAAATGATTGCTTTTAGCCTTAATATCAGCTATGAGACCGTAAGATCTCACATGAAAAAGATTTATGGAAAGCTTGAGGTAGCCTCCCTTACAGAAGTGGTAGCGAAAGCAATTAAAGACCGTATTGTTTGATTACAAAAACCTGCGATCAAGATAGGCGCAGGGGTTATGAACGCCGGATCGTCATAACTTACCTGCGATGAATAATCATTGAGACTATATGTCTATCCCTTCACACAATTAAAGGATTTTATATTGTACTCGTTATTTTCTATCTCAATTGCCTGTTTTCGCCTAAAGAAAAGGCACCTCCTCAAGCATCTCCAATATAGCCTTTGGTAGGTACGGCCTCCAGCCATTAGCAGGAATACAGGTTCCCGTAAAAAACCCCTTAGTCATTACTTTATTGTTATGCATAATTATCTGTTTAAAATGGAGTCTTGGTAAGCCACTGCTATCCCTGAAAAGAGAACAGCTTACGGTGAATTCATCCCCTTTTTTTAAAGATCTCACAAACTTGATACTATAATGCGATAAAATCATATAGACTCCGTTTCTTGCTTCGGTTTCAAAATCAAATCCTAGGACCTCCCGTATGAATGCATGCCTGCAGTCCTCCATATAAAATGGGTAGTACAATCCATCGACTATATTTTGTACGTCGATATGTGCTTCATTAACTGTATATTTTTTAATAAACTCCATATGTAAACTCTTTTTCTCCAAAAGTGAGGGTTTAGGTTCTTTGTGTAAATCACCTAATTCGGGTAGTTATTTTCTATGGGTATTGTGCTAAGGTAATTCTGTTACACTCGGTCTAAATTTATTCTGGGATTTTCCGGACAGAGGGACGTAATCCAGTTAGAAGTCATACTAGCTTTATCCTAAGCTTCGATCCTGTTTAAATGAGCGTTTTTCGATCGCTGATTTCATGCTTCTAATTAGTCTAGTGCCGATTATCGATAGCCGCGGCCACCACGTCAAAGTCCTATAGGGTAGATGTATAATCCAACCTGGACCGATCTCTAAACCTGCGAATTAAGGTTGTCTTGGAGTTCATTAGTTCCTCTTCAGTTGCTTAATTGATAACGCAATAAATAATTGTACCACTGCGGTATCAAATATTTAAAAAAGCAAGAAGGCTTCCGATACTCCTCTGATGCCTATCAGGGGCAATACTTAGCCTTCTGCAATAGTTATAATGACCATCGTTAAAGGTGGCCATTATAATAACTTTTTAATTATTAAACACACCTGATCAAAGCCGCTGTGTCATTGGCATTGCCGCAGTGTATGTCTTAGGTGTTTTACTGACTTAATGAAATGCAAAGCTACTTGGCGATGCTAATTAATCGGCGCTGAATTAACTGCAGTAATTAGGCCTGTTTTATTGTTCTGAACCATGCCTACAATCTCAGTAAAATCTTTATCTTGATTCTTAGGGACAAGTATTTCAGCAGAATTTATTTCTGAATTTTTAAGCGGGAAAGAAGCTAGTTTCTTTACAATCTGCACATGATGGAATTTTAACCCCGCATTTTCCCCCCTTAAAACGTTCGTCGCACCGGCTTTTTGTATATAGGCTAAAATTAGCCTGTCTTCAGGCTGAATATTTCGAGCATTGTAATTGATGGTAATGCGATCAATATTTCTTCGCGCTTGAAAAACCAGTGAGGCGGCATGTTTAATAGAAAGCTCACTAACGATTTCGTCCCTGATAGCCTTTTCATCTGAACCTATAAACTCGTTTTTTCCATTGACAACCAATTGCGGCGTATATACCTGCGCGTTCAACCATTGACTATACTGCTTCTGTCTTCTGGTATTATCTGGACTTCCAAAAACATCTTTCCAGCCCAGGTAATCAAAATAATCCACATGGTAGTTAAGGATATAAACCGGCTTTCCATTTGATTCTTTCGCTAGCTTCGCCATTAATTCTTCTGCAGGGGGACAGCTGTTGCAGCCTTCTGAGGTAAAGAGCTCTAAGACAGCGAAACTTTTGCCTTCAGTTATTCGCTCTGTGTTATTTTTATTGTAGCCTGTTTTATATACGAATGCGCTCAATGCTAGAATGGATGCAAATATTCCTGTCATCACAATTGTATTTCTTAGTATTTTCATAATGTTGTATATTAATTTTTTTAAATATTATCCCTAGACTTTAAAGATAAATGTAGGGTGCTTAAATGTTCTCTGAATGCCTTTCCATGTCATGGCCTGCATATGTTGACCTAGTTTCTACAACATCTGTAGCAACTGATGCATTTGCGGTCTGACGACTGTTTACAGATGAAAATCCTCGGTTTAAGGTCAGAATAAAATATGATACCCATTCCGGCGGGCTTCTTTCGGCAATATTTCCCTCTGTCTTTGATTCCTCATTTACAATGGCATCCAATATTTCTTGAGCATGAATGAACGTGTGGTTTTTCATAATTGATTCCTAATTAAAAAATATGATAGTTTTTGTCTAGCATACACCACAGTGCAGGCTATAGGTACCTATCTGATTGTTTTTCGTATTCAAAAGTAGCTTCCTATCCTCCATTTTATTTTGATTAATATCTCATCTGGGCTAATTCGACTGTGAAATATACATTTGCCGGTATGAACACGGCAATTCATGGTTCCTTTTCAGTATGAATAACTCCCAGTAAAAATCATCCACATAAATCTGCGTTGTCCGATACAGCAGCTCTATTGTCTGTCTCATTCCTTGTTTTGGCATGCTGGCAGTAATCAAGCTTTGCTTACATGTATATTTTGATTAATTTTAATGCTTCTGTTCTAAAGATCTTTGATATCAAAGATGACAATCAGAAACCAGTGTTTAATTCGAGCGCCTTATCTAGATATGATGTTAGCAAATGAAAGCCAGCGTGCCGATCCATTAAAAGTTTCACCTATAATAATATGGACGAGTTCTCTGTTTTTAGGGGTGTTGTCGTCTGTACCGCATATAGCGGAACACCATTTCAATGCCGCGGAAGCAATAGTTAACGCCGCAATTACCTCGATATTTGCACTATTAATCTGGTATTTGAATATTTACGTGCTTTCCAAGAAGGGCAAGCCTGTTCAGCATGGCATTTCTTATGCTAAACTAATCAAAAGCCTGGCGATTGGTGTTTTGATTATGTTCTGCCTTGCATGGATTCAACAGCTCATTCTTTCCCATATCAACTTCGGGCCTGTAGTGCTGATGGTGGAGGTCCGCGGGATACTAATAAATCTTATTTTTTACATGTTTCTTCATCTTTTGCAACAGAATTATGAAAATCAGCAGGTAAGTATGGAACTGGAAAAAATTAAAAATGATAGCCTGGGCGCGCAATACGAATTATTAAAACAGCAGGTCAATCCCCACTTTCTTTTCAATAGCCTGAATACTTTAAAAGCAATGGTTGAAACCGGCGATGAAGATGCTATCGATTTTATTCTAAAATTATCTAACTTTTATAGGTTTACGCTGGAAAGCAGAAAAATGGATTTGATCCATGTGTATGAAGAGCTGGAAATACTCAATGCGTACCTTTTTCTGCAAAAAGCTCGGTTTGACGGGGGGTTCACTTTCACAAATTCCATCAGCACGGACATACTGCAAACACTTATCCCGCCTTTTACACTTCAGTTGCTGATAGAAAACTGCATTAAGCACAATGTAGTTTCTTTGGATAAGCCACTTCACATCAGACTGTATTCTGAAGGCGATAAAATCGTAGTAGAAAATCCTATACGGTTAAAAACAGCAGATAGTCGATCCACAGGGGTGGGTCTTAAAAATATAACGCTTAGGTACCAACATCTGCTTGAGGAACCGATTGAGATAAGTAATAGCTGCGAAACTTTTAAAATTAAACTTCCATTGATCCATGAACATCGTGATTATTGAGGATGAGCTTAAAACAGCAAAATCCCTTGAGAATATTATCCTGTCCATTAAGCCACAAGCCCAATTAATCGGTCATTACCAAAGTGTAGAAGCTTCAGTTAAAGCACTGAAGGCGCTGCAGCGCCCAGATCTGATATTTATGGATATTCAGTTAGCTGATGGCCTGTGCTTTGAAATTTTCAAACAGGTTAATGTTGCCTGTCCAGTCGTGTTTTGCACCGCCTATGATGAGTATTCGCTTGAAGCTTTCAAACAAAATGGGGTAGACTATGTCCTTAAGCCATTCTCTAAGGACGACATTCGTGAAGCTTTGGAAAAGGTAGATAATCTACAGAATTTTTTCCAGCAAAAAGTCATACCGGAATTGAGCGGTCTTTTGTCAAAATTGGGTTCTTCTGCAGGCAAGGAAAGCTTTCTCGTTTTTAAAAACCAGAAATACACAACTGTCGCTACGGAAAATATCGCTTTTTTCTATATCAGAAACGATTCTTCAACAATTATGTGCTTCGACAAGCAAGAATATACTATTTCGCAATCTCTTGATCAAATTACGGCTTCGGTTTCTCCGAAACAGTTTTTTAGAATTAACCGTCAGTATCTAGTGAATTTTAGAGCTATTAAGGATATAGAACATTATTTTCTTAGAAAACTTTATGTTAGACTTATAATTGAATCACCTGATAAGCTGTTGATAAACAAGGAAAAATCTTCTGCCTTCCTTTCCTGGATGGAAAATAGATAAAAGGAAAGTAGTATAGATGCTTTAAATTTTTTAGGCTTAAAACCATAAAGACAATCTTATTCATACGTTCCTAGTGAAGAGGAGAAACAGTGCATTGCACAAGCCGTTCCAAATTTTGAATCGTTTCATCCGTGCCTTCATTTTTAAAACTTGTTTTAATTTTTATATTTCATTTTAATTTGTCATGAAGCACCGTTGATATAGAACCCCACTGCCGTTAAGACCATTTTTTGTTGCAAAAAAAAAAAATCCTATATTATAGTTTATGAAAGGGAATAAAGAAAATGGGCACAGAATAACCATTGCTTATGCAGAGGACGAGGGTTGGTTTCGCAAACCTACTGTTGAAATGCTTATTGAAAATGGGTTTAACGTGATTGCCGCCCATAAAGATGGCTATGAACTTTTAGACTTTCTGGAGAACTGCGCAACCCTGCCGGATTTATTTTTGACCGACCTGCGTATGCCAAATATGAACGGGCTTCATTTGACAATTGAAATTATAAAGCGATGGCCAGAATCAAAAGTAGTCATTTTAACATCTGAAGTAGATACTTTTTACGTTTCGGAGGCAAAGAAGGCAGGGGCGGTTGCATTCTTGCATAAAATCATCGATTATAAGAATATAAAAGCTGCCCTAACAGAGGTTTATCAGACGGGTACGACTTGTTATGGGAAACTTCAGTATCCATGAGCTCTCGGGCATTATAATCATTATATCTCGCGCAGCTCTACTTTTTACCTGAAACAATAATAGACATCGACTTTTCTGTTTTGATCCACTTTCCGCATTTTATGCGCCGGCGGAACAACTTTATTACAAGCTTTTTTTCTTTTATAAGTTGCCAATATTTTCAGTAGAATATTTACACAAATGTCTGCATAAATGTTCTTTGGATTTTCGGCGCGCACACGAGGAAGTTTTCTGTAAAAAATTCAATTAATCTTTCTCGTTTGGACAGATTTTATATAAATTCCAAATTTTATAGCAAAAATATCATTTTTATTTTTTTTTAATCTATTGTAAATCAAATGTTTAAAATGTTAATATTTTCTCATCTTTTTTTTAGCTTTGCCAGTAAATAGTAATAAAGTAATTCATAAGGGCAGTGTGACATATAGATATAATCGATGGGGAAATACGATGATTTTTTGATAGGGCAGTTGGTAAGAGGCAGAGCAGCTCTAGGGGGCCATCTCGCCAAAGCTCTGGTTGCGGAATTCAATGTCAGCGCAGACAACGCTCGAAAAATTGTTCAGCGCGCTTCTGATAGTGGCGTCATTAAATCCAGTAGACCATTGAGTTTCGGCAATGGGCAGTATCTTTATGTAAGAACAGATTCCTTTTTTGGTAGGTCATTGATCAAGCGCTTTGCCGAGCGTCACCGGAAGCCTTTATACAGGTTGCTGGAATTACTTCAGAGCAACAAAATTATAAGTTTTTATGAAGGATTGAAGGTTTTCTCTTCCCCGGAAGAGAAAACAAGCTCCAAGGTGAGCCTACTGAAAGATATCGTAGATGATCTTGAAAAGCTTAAATTAATAGTTTCCGCAAAAGATATCAGGGGGAACCGATATATCATTGACAGTGATACCGATCAAAGAAAGTACGGGGATCTTTATGAAATATTAATTGAGCAGCATTACCAGGCGATGCAGCTCGATGCGATGTTTATACCAGATATACTGCGCTGGATGAAAGCATTAAATTTTATAGATCTTGGCGTAACCTATAGAAATTTTAAGTTTCCCACTATAGGGGTTAAGCATAACAACCTGTTCTGGGATGCCTATGCCTATACGAAGACAACAGGGATAAATCCTTCTCGTGCCTCCCAAGCTGGTTCTGAACTAAAACAGACGCTTGTTACTTTGGACCTGGTCATTAGCCGGAAGTATTTGCAGGTTGATCTTGATGGGTATCTTTCCCGAATCCAGATCAATATAAATTCGGCTAAAATGGCTGAGCGGAAGATCATGCCTGTTGTCGTATACAGCGAAATTGAAGATCAGACGTTGAACAGCATAAAAAAACTTGGATTTGTTGCGGTTGATCTTAAAATGGTATATGGCAAGAATATCACAGTAGTGATGGATAAAGTTCGCAACATGTATTCCGGATTTAATGAGGAAGATTTGAGCGATACAATAGAAACCGCATTGCGATCAATAGAGGATAGTGGGCATTCTGATCAATTACGGGCGCTTCGTGGTGTACTATTCGAAGCACTTATGCAACCAGTAATCAAAAATCTCTACCCCAACAGTCAGGTTCTGCAAGACAAAAAATTAAAGGATCCCTCTAACGGAAAAAGCAGGGAATTCGATTTGATCATTATTTCCTCTCATCCCAAAGAAGTGCTTCTAGTGGAGCTCAAGGGATATACAGGAAAGTCGCTAATCCAGGTAGGCAATGCGGATATTAAAGATACATTAAGATACTTTTTCAGGGGGTCAGTTCCTGTTGCGCAGAGTTTTTACAGAAATGACAAGGCATTGCACGGACATGCCATAAAAGCCGCGTATATTACTACCGGTGGTTTTCATTTGGATACAGCTGAGTTTATGCAGAAAATTGGTTCAAGCAGTTTCCGTCCGTCAAAACTTGAGGTGTTTCATGATGGTGCGGCATTAGAGCAACTCTTAGCGGAAAACGGGTTTGACCATGAATCCAAAATAATTAAGAAATATTATTCACAAAACTATTAAGAAGCTATTTTTTATGACGCTAGTAATTGCACAGAGGAATGACAACGGTGTATCGTTCTCTTCAGATTCCAGGATTGGAAAGTAACAAAAGTCCTAACTTTCATTGTGGGATATGATCAGGTATATGTTCTAAACTCGGCTGTTCTTCCATCTCTTACAGCAGCTTATAAGGAAATTGCCAACGATGTTCAGCTCGCCAGTATCACTGATATTGAAATGATGGGCAGTGCATTAGAGCAAGGATTTAACCTAAACGAGCTGATGGGAAATAAAATTGCAGATGCTGGTGCCCGAAGCTGGTCTATCGCTACTTACTTACAACATTGTCAGGTGACATCAAAAAATCAAATACTCCATGAAGCTTTTCTTCAATGTATGGAAAGGTTAGGGCTGAACAAGTAAACCTTAAAAGGCCCAAGTTTATTAAGAACTCTAGTGATCACATATTTAAAAAGGAGGAAAGATAATTAAAAACAAATGGGGAAAAAATAATGGCATTTATAATAAATCTGCTCAAGTTGCGTCTTTATATATGAGAGCGTTAATTTAAAACGGGGAATGGTCATCACGATTGTTCCCCGTTTTTTATTTTGTGTCTGAAAGTTAGGTGCTTGACTAACTGTAAGTTTCTTGGATTTTTTCCTTAATTTTAATCGTGAGGGAAATTGAACCACCATTTGAACTAGTGCTTGATGGGCGGCAGATTATGGTCTCTGAACATGAAATCGGTTCGAATAGGGTGTTTCATGTTAACTTTGACGGCTGGAAAAAGCCGCTGGTGATTGCTATCGGAATTGGTATCCGGGATCAGAAGTTCTGGACTTCAATCCCTCAGGGGAGACAGGCCGAAGCGCAGGAGATAGGGAAATTAATTGCGGAGCATATCCGCTCTAAAAGGAAATAGGATTATGTGTTACTACAACGGACAGAAAGTGACTAGGGCTGAGTTTATACAGCTTAAGCAGTTAGAGAAAGCGGTAAGGAATTACGATTTTTTGGACAAGGGCGTGCATAATGGTTTCAACTATGCACCATGTGCAATTGTTGTTGCGACCGATGACCGCAGGGATTTTGAGATCCAGCAGGCCGAATGGGGATTTATCCCTGGATATGCAAAAGATCGCGAAGAGGCAAAGAAATTCAGGGGAATGTATACCACCTTAAATTTCAAGGCAGAAAACCTGTTTAAGAACGAAGCGGGAAAAAAATCCATGTGGGCAGAGGCTGCGCGCCAGCGTCGATGTCTGGTGCTATCAACTGGTATCATCGAATCCATGCATGTACCTACCTATGGTAAGAAGGGGCAATTACTGAAGGCAACAGATAAAGTTCCCTATATGATTGGTATTGTGAATAGAGAATATTTCTGGTTTCCCGGAGTATATAATGACTGGTTTGATAAGGAAGCCGGGCAATGGGTGCGCACGGTTGCCTTTGGAACTACCGCGGCAAATGGCATCATGCAGCAGATTCATAATTCTAAAAAAAGAATGCCAACTATCCTTACGGATGATTTGGCCTGGGAGTGGCTAATGGAGGAACCGAGCGAAGAACGCCTGACCGAAATTGCACTTACCCAAATCCCATCAAAATTAATGGAGGCATGTACCATCGATAAGGATTACCGTTTTGCAGGCGAGGCTACGCCGGCTGATTATCCCGATCATCCAGCTCTTGACCTTACCTTTGTGGATCAGGAACAACTGGATTTTGATCATTGGAGAAACTAGCGGTCCTTTTTTAATTTAGCGCAAAAGATAGAAACGAAATGTCAAGCCAAAAGCCGCTCCAACCACAGATGGCAAGCCAGGGATGGAAACAGTTCCTTGCCGCAAAAACCCGAATGCTTGCTGCCTATGATCTGGCGAAGGATTTGGAAAACAATAAGCTGGTAAAGGTCAGACATGGTCTTGTAGCAGAGGCCGAATTTCGAAGATGGCTAAGCGAATTTCTGCCAAAGAGATATGCGGTAACATCTGGATATATTATTTCACCCGGGATTTCCAGCAAGGAGCACATGGTGCATTATGATGTAATCATATATGACCAGTTGGAATCTCCTGTGCTTTGGGTCGAGGATAATCCAGATTCTTCTGGCCAGGGAAAGTCGCTGGCAATACCTGTTGAGTATGTCCATGCGGTATTTGAGGTGAAATCCGCGTTTAACAGGCAATCAGCGAAGGAAGCGGTCGACCAGCTTTCCAAGCTTAAGCCGTTATTGGCGAGAGTAGACCCGCCGAGCAGTCGCGCCAAGATGTATCTTCCTGCCAATTTCTTCTGTGCAACCGTATTTTTCGAACTCCGTAAAGAGCATGATAAAGATTTTGCAGCTATGGATGAACTAGTTAATGCCACAATGATTCGTAGATTCTACGGGGGAATTATACTGCGGGCCGAAACGCTTGATAGATACAACAGTGGAAAAATAAGCTTCAGAAATGAAAATGTCGATTCTAAGCCAAACAATAACTCTTCGTTATCCTTTTGGACAACATCGAAATGCCTAAAGTATAAGGATGATCAATATTTCAGCCTGCTGCTAACATTCTGGGAACAGCATTTTTCCGAATTTGCCTTTGACATCTTAGCGCTTCTGAAAAACACCTATCAGCCCAATGTTTTGTCCAGTCTATACTGCACGGGTTCCACCTCTTTGGAAAATGGTAGTATCATAGAAACCAGGTACGCTGATCCGGAAGGCTACAAGCGATATCAGGAAGAAACGGCAGCAATTCTTAAAGCACAGGGTTTCGTTGGATTGGAGCCATCGGATCTCTAATTTTACCAGTTTTCCTTATTTGACAACACAAGAGAATGCCTATTTTTTTCTTTTTGCAATATAAAATAAGCAATCTGTGTCCGCAACATTAGGCTAGGTGCCGACTGGAGTTCTCCACCAAAAAGACAATCTTTTCAACATTTTGCGTTTTACTAACAATTTTAGCTTTATGTTTGTTGTATAATTTTATAATACTAAAAATAATAGTATAAAATTTGCTCAAATATCATGGATGCAAAAAGGGAATTGTTTCAAAAATTGCAGCAGGATATCCTGTTGTGGCAGGGCTTTAAGCCCGCGTCCTCGGGCAAGGCTGAGCGAATCGGCCTAGGAGAGCTTGAAGATGCTTTCCCTGGTGGAGTATTTCCCAAAAAAGCGATCCATGAGTTTATCACCGTAGTCCCGGAACAATCAGCGGCGAGCGATGGCTTCATCGCAGGTCTGCTGGCTGTGCTTATGGAAAACGGTGCGGCATGCGTATGGGCAAGTACTTCGCGTCGTCTTTTTCCTGCCTCGCTCGGCCTGTTCAATGTCGAGCCCGAGCGCATTATTTTTATGGATGTACGGACCGAAAAGGATGTGCTATGGATTACAGAAGAGGCCCTCAAGTGCGAGGGGCTTGCGGCAGTAGTCGCCGAGGTCAATAATCTATCACTTATCGAATCTCGAAGATTGCAGCTGGCTGTAGAGTCAAGTGGCGTAACAGGATTTATCCTTCGAAAAGATGAAAATAAATCCGCAAGTACAGTGGCCACCGCGAGATGGAGGATCAGTCCCCTGCCTTCGCAAACAGAAGATGGAATGCCAGGCCTGGGTTTTCCACGCTGGCAGGTCGAGCTGCTAAAGGTGCGCAACGGGAATCCTGGAAACTTCGTGCTGGAATGGGCGGGAGAAAAATTCCAAGAAGTTAAGAAAGTCAAAAAAGAAATTGTTTTGTCTGAAATGGAGGGCAGGCAAATTGGATAAAAATCATGCAAAGGCGTTTTGTTTCCATATGGTTCCGCCAGCTGCTGGCTGACTGGCAGCTTATCCGCAGGCCCGAGCTTTCCGGTGTACCTTTTATTTTTGCTGCGTCCGACCATGGTCGAATGATTATAACAGCGGTGAGTGAGCTCGCGCTCGGATTCGGTGTGGAGGTCGGAATGCGGGCGGCAGATGCAAAGGCCATTTGTCCCGGACTTGAGGTATTGGATGATAAACCCGGGAGGCCTAGAAAACTGCTCAAAGGGCTTGGCGAATGGTGCGTGCGCTATTCGCCAATCGTTGCTATCGACGAATTTGCGATGGATGGGCTGTTGCTCGAGTCAACCGGATGCAGCCATCTTTGGGGCGGGGAACGCGGATATCTAAAAGAAATCGTTTCTAGGTTAAAAAGCAAGGGCTATACGGTGCGCGTTGCAATAGCCGATACGCCCGGAGCTGCCTGGGCGGTATCGCATCATGGAAAAGTGACCCCACTGATCCCGGTCGGCGGGCATGCGGATGCTTTGCTTAAACTGGGGCCAGATGCCCTTCGTCTTGGGGAAACAGTGCTGGCAAAATTCCGTAAACTTGGATTTTACCAGATCAAAAGTTTTATCGGGATGCCCAGATCGGTATTGCGCAGGCGATTCGGTGAGGATTTTCTGCTGCGCTTGGCACAGGCGATAGGCACAGAAAACGAAGTACTAGTACCCCTGCAGGTACCTGTGCCTTTCAGCGAAAGGCTGGCCTGCCTCGAGCCAATCAGAACAAGAAACGGAATTGAAATTGCCATCAATAAATTACTGGAAAACCTGTGCAAGCGCATGCAGGCCGAGGGAAAGGGACTTCGTTTTGGTGTGCTTACCTGTTACCGGATTGACGGCAAAGTGGTACAGGTCGATATCGGTACAAGCGGAGCATCGCATAATATCAGCCACCTTTTCAAGCTTTTTCAGCTGAAGATCGATCAGATCAGGCCTGCCCTTGGCATTGAGCTTTTTGTTTTGGACGCACCAAAAGTGGATGATGTGGAGGTGCCCCAGGAAGAGATGTGGTCATCAAAACCTGGGCTTGATGACCAGAGTGTAATCAAATTGCTTGACCGCGTGGCTGGAAAGGTTGGGTTTCAGGTGATACACCGCTATTTGCCCGCCAAAAGATATTGGCCGGAACGGGCGATACTCAAAGCAGTTTCGGTAACAGAAAAACCAAATGCGCCATGGCGGGTAGATAAGCCTCGGCCTACCGAGCTGCTTAAAACCCCGGCCCCTATAGAAGTGATGGCAATTATCCCAGATCATCCCCCTAAGTTTTTTATCTACAAGGGGGTCCGCCATATCGTTGCAAAGGCCGATGGACCCGAGCGCATCGAGCGCGAGTGGTGGCTGGATCAGGGCGAGCATAGGGATTATTATCAGGTAGAGGATGAGAAGGGCGGCCGTTATTGGCTGTTCCGTTCTGGACACTATGGGGGAGAAAATAAGTACAAATGGTTTATCCATGGATTTTTTGCATAAAGGAGGTTGGTTATGGCGTATAGCGAATTACAGGTAACATCGAATTTCAGTTTTTTGCGGGGGGCTTCTCATGCCCATGAGCTGGTGGAACAGGCGGAGGCTTTTGGATATCAAAAAATAGCCATCACAGACCGCAATACCCTGGCGGGGATTGTCCGCGCACATGCTGCTTGCAGGGAAAAAAACGTGAAGCTTATTCCGGCCTGCAGGCTGGATCTGCTAGATGGGCCAAGCTTACTGGCATATCCCACGGACAAGGAAGCTTACGGCCGGCTGTCGGCGCTATTAACCCTTGGGAACATGCGGGCTGAAAAAGGTTCATGCCATATTTCAAGGGCGGATGTCTATGCCCATAGCAAGGGAATTATTTTTTGTCTTGTGATGCCCGGAGAGCTCAACCGCAGGTTTGAATATGAAGCTAGTTTTATCAGTGCGGTTGCTGAATACAAGCAGGCACTGGACGGGCAGTTATACTTGGCGGCTACCAGATCCTATATGGGAAATGATGATAAGCTAATCTTTAGAACATCACAGCTTTCAGATTTTTATGGAATTCCGGTTGTAGCAACGGGCGATATCCATTACCATGATCCCTCGCGCAGGGAACTGCAGGATGTGCTGACATGTGTGAGAGAAAAATGCACCATTCAGGAAGCGGGGTTCCGATTGCACCAGAATTCAGAGCGCTATATGAAAGAGGTAGCCGAAATGGAGCGATTGTTCAGGAAATACCCAAGTGCAATCAAAAATACAATGGTGATTGCCGATGCCTGTAATTTTTCTTTAGATGAATTGAAATATGTTTATCCCGAAGAAATCAATCAAAGCGGCAGAAGTCCAATGGAGGAACTGGAGTTTCTTACCTGGAAAGGGGCGCATGAGTTTTACGGAGAGGTGATTCCAGAAAAGGTGGTGAAAATGATCCACCATGAAATGGAGTTCGTGAGGCAGATGGAATATGCCAATTATTTTCTTTTTGTTGAAGATATTGTACGCGAGGCCAGGTCGCGCGGGATCCTCTGCCAAGGACGGGGCTCTGCGGCAAATTCTGCGATATGTTTTGTTCTGGGAATTACTTCTGTTAACCCAATGAAATTTGACCTGCTTTTTGAACGCTTTATTTCACCTGCCAGAAACGAGCCTCCTGATATTGATGTGGATTTTGAGCATGAGCGAAGAGAAGAAATCATCCAGTATATCTACAATAAATACGGTCGTGACAGGGCGGCTATCGTAGCTACGGTTACCCAGCAGCACCAGAAGGGTGCAATCCGAGATGTGGGAAAAGCAATGGGACTTTCAGTAGATACGATCAATAGGCTTTCAAGTTCTATATGGGAATTTACCGATGAATGGTTCGAAGGAAAACGGGTTACAGAACAGGGCCTTAATCCAAACGACCCGCACCTAAAAAAAACGCTCGAGCTTACTTCCCAGATGATGGGCTTTCCACGGCAGCTTGGCCAGCATACCGGGGGATTCGTCGTTACCCAGGGCAAGCTTACGGACCTGTGCCCTATCCTAAATGCCCGGATGGAAGAACGCACGAATATCGAGTGGAATAAAGATGATATCGATGCGCTGGGATTTTTAAAGGTGGATGTATTGGCGCTTGGAATGCTTACCTGCATACGCAAGGCATTCGACCTTTGCCGAGACCACTATGGTAAACAGTTTACTTTGGCCAATATCCCGCAGGATGATCCCGAGGTTTATGACATGATTTGTTTGGCCGATACGCTTGGCGTATTCCAGATCGAGAGCAGGGCGCAGATGTCCATGCTTCCCAGGTTAAAACCCCGGGAATTTTATGATCTGGTGATCGAGGTCGCAATCGTTAGGCCCGGGCCAATACAGGGAGATATGGTGCATCCTTACCTGCGCAGGCGAAATGGCGAAGAGCCAGTAGTTTATCCATCGCCGGAGCTGAAAGAAATTTTAGGACGAACGCTCGGCGTCCCTTTGTTCCAAGAACAAGCGATGAAAATTGCAATCGTTGCAGCTGGATTTACCCCGGCCGAAGCCGATGGATTACGAAGAAGTATGGCAACGTTCAAGTTCAAGGGCTTGGTGAACCAATATGAGCAGAAGCTAATAGATGGAATGCTGGCCAAGGGATACACGCTAGAGTTTGCAAAGCGGATATTTAAACAATTGGAGGGATTTGGAAGCTATGGTTTCCCTGAATCCCATGCGGCAAGTTTTGCACTGTTGGTGTATGTGTCCTGCTGGCTGAAACATTATTATCCAGATGTTTTTGCAGCGGCACTACTTAACAGCATGCCGATGGGCTTTTACCAACCTGCGCAGATCGTTATCGATGCACAAAAACATACTGTAGTCGTGCAAGAAGTTGATGTTAACCATTCTTTGTGGGATAATAAGCTCGAAGAAAAATCGGGAAAATATTTTGCGATGCGTTTGGGATTTCGGCAAATCAGCGGCATCCGGGCCGATGATATCGATACCCTGGTGAACGGTCGCGGCGAAGGGTACAAAAGCATCACCTCGCTTCGAGATGAAGGAGTTTCTATTGCGGCACTGGAGAGACTGGCTGATGCGGATGCTTTTCGGTCTATGGGAATGGATCGGCGCAAGGCATTATGGGAAGTTTCAGCTTTGCAGGATATGCCGGTGGAACTTTTCAAGGGACAGGTATCTGAAAGCATGCTGGAAACACAGGTCGAATTGCCGCTTATGGGAAAGGGCGAACATGTGGTTCAGGATTATGCGACAGTTGGACTCTCACTAAAAGCACATCCGGTGAGTTTTGTGCGGCCTCAATTGGACATGCTCAATATCCGTAGTTGCCATCATATCAACAACGATTCTACAGATGGGCAGTTGGTAAAGGTGGCGGGATTGGTACTGGTGCGTCAGCGTCCCGGAACTGCAGGTGGCGTTTGTTTTATTACCATTGAGGACGAAACAGGATATTCTAATCTAGTTGTATTTGAAAAACTGTTTGAAACCTACAGAAAGGAAATCCTGCATTCAAGACTTTTAATGGTAGAAGGTCGTTTGCAGCGTGAAGGTAGTGTCGTGCATGTAATTGTCAGCAAGTGTTTTGATTTCACTAAAATGCTGGGCAAGCTGGTGCAGCGTGAAGTAGATGAACTGCCGATACTTACTTTAGCTCGTGGCGATGAAAAAACTGCACCTTACCCATCACAGAACAAACGGGTACAGGTTCGGGAGGATGCACCTAGAAAAGCTTTCTATAAGGGGAGGAACTTTAAGTAGAGCTACCGACTGCTTGTTTTGATTAAATATGCCTAATATTAAATACAATTAAAGTTATATTCATCTTCCTCAACAATTTAAATACATTGAAGTGGATATTTTATTTGGTTGATTAGTTGAAGCCGATAAATCTATAATGTAAAGGCAATCTCTGAGTTTTTAGAACAAAAACTATCATTTTGCTTTCCTTTTAGCGCCTAATCAATTTATGGGTCAACTCCAAATCAATAAAAATCTTAAGTTTGTTGAAATTATTATATGATTAACGCAATTTACATACCGAGTTTACACAGGCCTTTCAATCAACAGTTGAAGACTAGTAAATGGGTATGTGCATTTATAAAGGCATCCAGCAAGCCTTATACAGCTTCTTCCTTTATTCCTGAATTTTATTATCATTTAATAAATGTTCTATATAGACATTATAAAATGGAGGTTCCTGCTAGTTTCAATGGTCTACCAAGTGATGTAGCGGTAAATAATATTTATAAATACATTCAGAACATGTCAAAAGAGACATTTTTAAATGAGTTGCCAAGAATTATTAGGTCACGAAATAATGGACTTGAAAAGCAAATATATTCGACTTATAAAGCAGCATCCTATTATGTCAATCTCGCGAAAGATAAATTTGCCTTGATTAATAATAAAAATAGGTTGACTGCTAAGGGAGAAGAGTTAACCGAAATTCGGTCAGGATTTTTCAGCATCTCAAAAATGGAAAAAGAGTTCTATTTTGAGCGAATTTTGGAATCCGATTTTCATCTATTTATTACCCGCTGTCTGTTTTTAAAGCTAGAGAAAAAATATGATTTGCGTAGTACATTAGAAGAACAGGGAGAATTCATTGTGGAGAATTTAAAAATAAGGCACTTCAATTTTACATCAGCGAGCTTATCAAATTACAACGTAGTGAGAAATTGGTGGGTCGAGTCACTAGGGGTAGTAGGCGCAAATGGTAATATCCGAAAAAAGTTTCTTGAGTTGATAGGAAAAAATGCAATTTTTTTTACAAGCTACAAGGAACTTATTAATCATTTTAAAAAATTCGAAGCTGAAAACTTTAGGGCAAAAACTAAGTATCAGAAACGAAGAAATCAATTCCTAACACATTATAAGCAAAATTTAAAGAAAGGTAAAAGTGATCAAGACTTTATAAATTTACACGATATAAAAAAGGAAATGCGAGTGTCTTCGACGAATTTTCAGAAATTTCTGGTTGAACTCTATGAAAAAGAAAAGGGCGTTAAAAATATTTTCTTTAGCAATACCGTGAATTCTATTGATACTCGAGAAAGGTTTTATATAAGAAATAGGCCAGTAATAAAAATCAAAATCAAAGACAAATGACAATAAATAATCTTTGGGAAAAATTGCCCTTACCTGCAAAGCAGTTAACAACATTTAAGAAAGACATTGCGGAGGGTAAAGTTCCAGAACTGCCATTTTTCATTATTGGACAGCCGGCACTGAAAGCTTCTGTTAGAGTCAAACTTGAACAAATAGATGCTGATAGGATGCTTACAAATCTAATTATTGCTGACTACGGGAACGGAAAGACAAATTTATTAAAGTATTTGCAGCTGTTTTTCAAAACGCATGAATTGGGCATAAGCGTAGAATATTCCCGTGCAGACGTTGAACGAACTGATATTGTTCTTTTTCTATTAAGAATTATTCAGGATAAATATATTTTTGCGCTTACTCGGTTGATACAAGAAATTACTGATGCAGAGCAGATAGCAGGCTTTGTAAATAACTTCCAAAGTAACTTCCGCGAAATAGAGAAGTATACTCAAGCCTTGTTTGCAAAAGGTAATACTGAAGAGGATATTTTAGAAATTTTATATTTAGGTACTGGCAGGTTTTCAAATAAAAGGTATTTTGATAAAAGAAAACTTGAACAAATCCATGACTTCAACAGGCGGGAAATATTAGTTTTATTTTTAAATATACTAGCGCACGACAAACAGTTTATAATTTTTGCAATCGATGAGATTGAAAAAATTCGTGAAAAATCGAAGATTAGGTTTAACCATTTTCTAACCTCTTACAGAGAGCTTGTAGATCTGTTCAACCAGATTAAAGGGCATTATCTTTTAGTAAGTTTTACCACGGGCGTGGGTGAATCGGAAATTAGTACTGCAAATGATGCCCTTTATACTAGGATAAAACCGGATATTTTACAGGTTGAAGCACTAAGCAAAAAAGATGACATATTAGAATTGATAGAGTACTTAAACGAACTTTTTGAAACTCAAAAGAACATAAATGACGTGTTCAATACTTACTGGAAAAACAAAGCTCCCAACAACAGACTTGCAATACAAAATATTTCTAGTATTCTTTACAAGGAGCAATCAAACGAAACATTGATGGAAGTACTAGAAAAATCTGAATTGATAGACACCTATAAAGAAACCGAAGAAAGACTAGAAGAGGAAGAAGCCTTCAAAAACATTCATAGAAAGTTTTTTGATCCGTTTGAATTCTATCTTGAAGCGACAGAATCAACCGGTATTTTGAAAAAGCAAGAACGATTGTATATTGATCACCAAGGGGAAAAAGTCAACTATTTTATTTTCAATACGTATCTTGAAGATTTTCAAAATGAGAAATTAAAGATCGAAAAACTTCTTGCCGAATACCCAGAATATCTAATTGTAATTTTAGCTCCGGAAAAGCTAGAATTGACTTTCACAGCTCTTGAGCTTAAAGAGGATAATCGCGTTGAGCTTTTAGACTATGATCCTAAAGACCTATTGGTATTATTCGAGATGTTCAGGGACAATTATGATCTGCAGCCGGTTCTGATTGATATTATTTCAGACTACACAAAACAAAAGCTCTAAAGATGTTTGATAACGCTACCAACATCACTTTTAACAATTATGATGTTAATCTTGACAATATTATAAAGGCGCTGTGTGAAATTTCGCTAGACATCGGCATACAGCTTCAAGAGATTATTGATTTAAGAAATGAAGCTCAAGGCTTTACAATTCTGGATCTTTTTTCAGATGAAGTATTAATCGAAATGTCTATTCGTCCAGAAGAATTGCTCGATAGAATTGATGAAAATGATAATCCAGTTCTTGGGATAGGGAAAGATGGGCTAATTTCGAAAATTTCCGCCTATTTCAATAAAAAAATTACTAGGATAACTGAGTTCGAAAACTCATTAAAAAACCCTGCAGATATTTTATTGCTTGATCGAAAAAATACGATTTTCCTTGGGATCAAGGACGGTGGTAAAGATCGACTTAAAACTGCAGTAAAAAAGGCAAAAATCCTTAAAATATTAGTTTCTAAGCTTGCAAATGAGCGCATCCAAAAAAGTTTAAATAAAATAGAAATTTTCGAGAATGATATTTTTTACAAAAATGTTATCAATTCAGAGAAATTGGAGGGGCAGCCTGATGCCTTATTGGTGCCATTTGCAATGTTTCAGGAAAACCTTTTGACAATAGAACCTTTAGATGTAGATAATCTTTGGGTAAATGTCACCTATTACAAAAAGCAGGATGCGGACTTTAACATTGACGGTGGCATTTCGTTAGTCTTAAACGAGGAGAAAAACAAAATAGGTATTTTAACGGATGTACATTTAATACCATTTGCTGGTGTAGATACTTCAAGGTATATTAAACCTGAAAGTAGGCTTGAGTACTATTTTTCATTAATTGAAAAAACATATACTATCAAACGAAGGGATAACACGGATAGAAATGATGATCTTGTCAAAAGATTTATCGAAGCTAATAAGAATCCTAAACTTAATCAGCTCCTGTCAAACTTAAAAAATAATTTTTATCTTGATGGAGCAGTACAAATAGACCCAGAATTTGAGCCATTCTTTAATTCAGTAATGTCTTTTGAAGAACTTGATCATTTAAAGGAATATCATTTCCTTTTGTCAAAAAGCGTTGAGCATGAAACAGCTCTCGGAGTGTATTCTACAGAGAAGAAAGACACGGATTACAATTTAATTCATTGGTTGAATCATGATGGTGAAGAAAACCTTCGGCATTATAGAAAACTTGAGCCGTTGGCAAGAAAGAAAAAGTTTGTTTCAGCATTGAAACCGGCAATATGTTATTATTTTCTGGCAAAGTATTTTGAAGATCTTGTAGAAACAATTTTCAAGGATAATGGAAACAAATTCTTCTCAAATCATTCATTATACATTGATAAAATTGAGTTTTCCGAGATAGATTTTTTCATCAGATGTCCAACAAAATTGGTTTATGTTGAGGCCAAAACAAAACTTACGAAATATTATATTGAGGGTTTTCTAAAAAAATCTTCAAAATTATTGGACAGATTTAAGCCAATGACAGAGGAAGGAGTTTCTATTGAGTTTTTACTCTTGGGTTGTTTTAGCGATAGTACTGCTACCGATTACCAATATTTTATTGATGAGAGTCCAGCGAAGGAAAACGGGTATAATCAGAGCAGAGAAAATCTAAATTGCATACCATACCACTTCAAGGTTCCGATTCCTGATAAGGAAGGGAAGACAATTACCTGCATCGCGGAACCGGAATTTGATAAATTGCAAAACCTTTTACTAGAAATATGCCCGAAATAAATTTACCTGTAACTAGATATTATGGATCAAAACGTAAACTGGTAAAGAAAATTTGGGATGTTTTAATGACCCAGGGATTGGAGTTTGATTCTGTTCTTGACATCTTCGGTGGCACTGCAAGTTTTTCTTATTTGGCGAAGAAGCAAAATAAGAAGGTGACGTATAATGATATTTTTACTTTTAACCAGCATATTGGAAAGAAACTAATCGAACAATCCTCGAATGAACTTACTTTAGAGGAAGCTATTGATCTGCTTTTGCCAAAACCTGGTCTTGTGTATAGAAAGACGATAGCCAATAACTTTAAAGGAATTTATTATACGGAGGCTGAAAATGAGCAAATTGATATTTTTATACAAAATGCCAATCGTTTGTTAAGTGATAATATGCGACTGAGTGCATATTATATTCTTTATCAATCTTGTATAATCAAAAGACCCTATAATTTATTTCATCGAAAAAATCTGTCGATGAGGACAAATTATACCGGTGGTGGCTTTGGAAATAAAGTAACTTGGGAGCGACCCTTCGAGGAGCTTTTTGTAAGGTTTATTAATGAGCTTAATGAAGTCACTTTCGATAATGGTCGAGAAAATACCGCTATAAATTATAGTGCGCTAAACTGCCCTGAAACTGCGGATTTGATTTACATCGACCCACCATACTTTGGCACGACTACAAATCATACGACTTATCATTCCAAGTATCACTTTCTTGAAGGTTTAGCTCATTATGAAAAAATTGCTGGAAACATCGATTTTGCAAAATCGAACAAAGAAATTTTATTGAACAAGAGTGACGAGTTTGAAAAGCCAAAAGTCTTTAATGAGCAATTAAGTAAATTGATAGCTAGACATCCAAATTCAATTATAGCAATTTCATACAGAAATAATGGAGTTCCAAGTATTGGGGAAATTCAAGCGACTGTTAAAATATGTAGGCCTAATGATAGAATAGCGGTTATAGATTTAGGCCTATATGGCTATGCATTGAATAAATCGAACTCAAGCAATAATGAATTCCTTATCATTGCTACTTCAAATTAGCATGGTAATTTTCCTAAGCTATCAGTTGATACCAACTATAACAAAATAAGAATTATTCTCTTTCTTGACGATAAGATCGATATGCTCTTCGAAGGTAACCAAGTTTAACACCTCATGTTTTAAAAAGGTAGAAAACACTCCCATGTTAGTATCCTCTTTTACGATCACTTCAAGGGTCTCACTTGTCTTCCAATTTGTTGAAAGAATTTCTGGATATGTGCCCATTAACAATGATGGAAATCCTCCTCGAGAAAAGGCTTCAGATAGATGGACAGAAATTTCCCACATGTGCGGCTCAAGGTCTTTATCTTCAGTTTTCCATTGCATGCCCCTTGATTCATCTCGCCACATCGTGCCGGCATGCTTACCATTTAAGATAACACTATAACAATCACCACACTGTTCCACAACGGCTTCGATGATTCCCTCGTCGCTTGCCAGATTAAATACATATCGTTCCATACCTAAATTTTGTAAGCCAAATTTTTGGGCAGGCCTACTTTGGGTTTTACCTTTATTTCTTTTAGAGATCATAAAATATAAAGCAAGTCCGAATCCAACTAGTGCGCTCGCAATAAATGCTTTTTTTCCAATTTCCTTTTGTTTGTCCATATATTTCCGATACCTATCCTACTCAAACACTGCATTTAGTATTAAGTTTTCAATAGTGAATCCTGTATCGATATATTAACTGAATTGCCCTTGAGCATCAGAAAGTACATGCGCCATATCTATTCCCTTACCAATTACTCCTGAAAATAGATCGCCAGTTTCTTTCAACCTATCTATGGCATTGAAGATGGTGAAATCTCTCATCTTCAGTCCTGATTTCACTTCTTCCCATAATAGTGGCATCGATACAGTTGCACCGGGTTTTGGCCTAAGTGAATAAACACCAGCGATTGTAGCGCCCGGTCTATTCTGAAGAAAATCAAGGTACATTTTTCCTCCACGTTTGGAAATTGTGCGTTCTAATGTAGTGAATTTTGGAAGTTGCCTGTTCACCTGCCGAACAATAATGTTGGCGAAAAGCTGGGATTGTTCGTAAGTATATTTGGCGCCGAGGGGAACATAAATATGCATACCAGTTGAGCCTGAGGTTTTGGGAAAGCTCGGAACGCCAATAGCATCCAGTATCGCTTTGGTGACCTGGGCAGCCTGAATGACCTGCTCAAAAGTATTCTTATCCGGATCCAGGTCTATAACGCAATAATCCGGATTATCGGGCGAAGAAGCCCGGCTGAACCAGGGGTTTATCTCAATGCAGCCTAAGCTTGCCATCCATAACAGGGTCGCCCGGTCACTACCCAATAAATAACTTTTTTCTTCTCCTTTTTCGTTTGCATGTGGCATGGTATGTGCCCATGAGGGCGCTGTTTCTCGGACATTTTTCTGATAGAAACTTTCTCCGTGAATGCCGCCAGGAAAACGGTTAAGTGACATCGGCCTATCTAAAAGGTAAGGGAGCATGAGCGGGGCCACCTTATCATAGTAGTTGAACATGTCTCGTTTAGTCACTTTATCCTCAGGCCAATAGAGCTTAGATAGATTGGTGAACTTAAGAAGGTGCCCATCAACCTTTTTTTCCTGAGTTTCTGATGTGCCTTCTAGCAAAAGCTTGCTGGTTAATTTTAGTGTTTTACCCTTTTTTGGTTTTGGCGCGGTTGAGGATTGGGCTTGCTTAGGATTATCCTCTAGATGATGTTCCAGAGCAATTTCATTCACAATCGCTGCGGTGTCTTTTTCAAGCTCGAGCACAACTTCCTCCGGTTTCTTATCTTCCCTCAGGCCTTTGAAAGAGGCCTGTCTCACCTTGCCATCGGTGGTCAGCTCAGCAAATTCAATTTCACATACCAACGTGGGCTTTAACCAGGTTGGTTTTGCGCCAAGTCGCTGCGGGCGAAATTGTGATGGTTCATCTACGTCTGGCTCGACATCAAACGGGCATTTAGTGGTACTAATCTTATCGAATTCTGCCATTAATTCTTTTTGGGAATTCTGGTTGAAACCAGTACCCACCTTTCCGATATAATGCAACATTCCTTTGCTATCGTAAACACCAATTGCCAGCGCACTAAAATATTTCTCGGTGCCTTCATTTCGGGTATAACCTCCAATCACGACTTCCTGTCTACGTTTTGCCTTGATCTTCAGCCATTCCCTGGAGCGGCTATCAGATGAATAAAAACTTTCTGCTCGTTTTGCGATAATCCCTTCCAACTTCATCTTTTTCGCGGCCTCGAAAAAATCTATCCCACTAGTGGAATATGCCTCACTGAGCTTGAGGTTTGGATGGTCTTTTGGTATGACCAATTCCAGCAATTTTCGCCTTTCAGCCAAGGTTAGCGTCAGCAACGAAAAGCCCTCAAGCCATAAGATATCGAATACGTAATATTTGAGACTAGAACGCTGGGTATTTTTCCAATTCTGCAAAGCACCGAAATCTGCAGTACCGTCATCTTTTAGTGCTACGATTTCCCCGTCTAATATTGCATTTAGCCTTAAGCGGTCTAGGGATTCCGCTATCAGGTTGAATTGCTTGAATTCAAGATTGTTCCTTGAATAGATCTTTGTACCGGAACTGTTTAAATAGGATAGTGCCCTGTAGCCGTCCCATTTAATTTCATACAACCAGCCTGGTTCATCAAAAGGCGCGTCTACCAAGGTGGCCTTCATTGGTTTTAAACCAATGGGCATGCTGTCTTTTTCGGCATGATTAAGCAAATGCCAATGATCCGCAAGTATTATATTGTTAATTTTTTCGTGTTTTTCTTTTTTAGCAGTGGCAGTCTTTTTCGCTATTGGCTTATCCGAAAGCGCTATCCAGACAGGAGCGTGGTCGCTGGTCCCTTGTATGCCCCTGATTTCTTTGTCCACTTCAGCGGCAGTTAATTTTTCTGCAAGATCTTCGCTTAACAAAAAATGGTCGAGGCGCAATCCGGCATTTCGTTCGTAAGCTTTTCTCAGGTAATCCCAAAAAGTATAAATGCGTTTGTTTGGATAAAGCATACGGACCGCATCCGTCCAGCCCTGTGATACTAGATCTGCGTAGGCATCTTTGATTTCGTCTTTAAAGAGTGCATTATCTTTATATTTTTCCGGTTTATAGGTATCCAGCTCAGTAGGCATCACGTTGAAGTCGCCCGCTAAGATTACAGGCAGTCCGGTTGCGAGCAAGGTTTTACCGTGTGCAATCAATCTTGAGAACCACCTTTTTTTATATTCAAATTTTGGACCTGGATAGGGATTTCCGTTGGGAAGATAGATACAACCGATAACCATGCCTGAAGTAAAAACTTCAAGGTATCTGCTATGGGTATATTCATTGTCTTCGCCTGGCAGGTCTCGCCTTAGTTCCTTAATCTCATTTTTGGAAAGTACAGCTACTCCGTTCCAACTTTTTTCGCCCTGCCAGACTGCGTGGTAGCCTGCATCTTTTAATTTTTTTTCTGGAAAATTCTTATTCTCACATTTAAGTTCCTGAAGGCATACCACATCCGGACTGGAAGTTTTGAGCCAGTTCAACAGGATTTCCAAACGACCATTAATCCCGTTGATGTTGTAAGTAGCTATTTTCATGGGTGCTAAAAAAAAGCCCCAACTGGGGCCTTATCGTAGTTACCTAACCTTTTTTTCTATAGCTTTTCGCTGATTGCCAGCTGTAGCTTTAGCATCTTTAATCTTGCCTGGTTTTACATCCAGTTTACTTGCTTCATAGTTGATTTCGTGGTCTTGGTTAGAAACCGAGTTGCGCTCCACTTTTGTTCCTCTTGCCATAATGTTTTCTATTTTGGTATAGCTAGATAACATTACAATTTGTAATTGGTTTTCAAGATTGCTTATGGGAATTTGGTTTCGTTGAATGGGCTGGCAACTGGTAGCGTATGCTGTAACCAGCTTGCTTTTTTGTTTGAGGAAATGTCAGTAGCGCCATAACAAGCTTTAGACCAAAAATTCCAAAAGTTCACTCAATTTTTAGAGTTCATTACCTAAACTTACAGCTGCAACTTAAGATTCACATCAAAGTAGTTTTTATCTTTTTTGCCATAAGTAAAGGAGAATCTGTTGCCATATGCCAGACTAAGTCTCTTCTCAATATTCTCCATTCCCTTATTGAAACCTGATTGATGGATTTTAGTGTTAATAAGGTTCTTTGTCTCTATCAACAGCTCTCCTTTACTTAAATTAATATTTAGTATTCCGGGATTGCTCGGTTTTTGTAAATTACCATGTTTAAGCATGTTTTCGACCAGTGTTATAATCACTAGTGGAATAAAGTTAAAGTTTTTCACTCCTTCGGAAAACGAAAAATCAATGTACTGTTCCTGGTCCTTCCTGATCTTGTTTAATGAAATCAAATTATAAACCTGATTTAATTCTTCTTCCAATCTCGGAAATTCTTCATTTGATTCTCTACTTTCCAAACTGAAGCGCATCAGATCGGCTAGATTGAGAACTGCCTCTCCAGCATCCTCGTTAAATTTTCGAACACTATCATATAAAAAGCTCAATGTGTTGAACAATAGATGAGGATTTATTTGTGCCCGCAGATATTCATATTTGGCAACATTAAGCTCGTGCTGGATTTCTTTCGTTTTAAGTTGATTAAAATATTCCAGTCTTTCGGACTGCTCTCGCCTGATCCGCTCATCCTTATATTCTAAAAAAAGATAATAAAAACATGACAACACTACAAAAAATAGACCTCGCCATAGAGATTGAAAGAAGCTTTTATAATTAGCTACAACGGTGTCCAAGTCAAAACTTACAGGGGGGTCAACTAAAATAAAATTAAGCACTGAACGCAGAAAAATGTAAAGACTGATTTGTATCACCATCAAAACAAATACATACGTCCATGGATTTTTTTTGCTAAAACTGTTTTTTAAAACAAAATGAGCGTTTGAATAAAATAGAATTATGTTTAATGTATAATGGAGCAGGTAATTTAAAGGCTTCCCAAAAAAGCCTATTGACAATCCAACCAAACCAATCTCTAAAATTATAAATGCAGACCATCCGATCAGGTGAAGTCTCTGGGTTTTTCCCCATTCAAATATTTTTTTTGTCATGCTATAATCGCTTTTGGTGTAACCTCAATTTATCGCGGTGTAATAACTTCTTTTAGCCTTAAAAATGGGCCTAGTTTCAAAATAAAAAACATGAAACAGACCCCTAGAAAATTGATTAAAAAAACAGCATTTGTTTTTAAATCGCAGCACACGATCCAAAAAATGTCAACAGATCCGACTAATTCCAGTATTATCATTATATCGAATGAGACTCTAATTAGTCCCCGTTAATATTTTTTATTTGATCGAAAAATAATAAGACTACCGGCCGGATCTTAAGGTTTTTCTTTCCAAAAATTCATTGAAACTTTCTTTATAATTATTTCCCATAGGAACTACGTACGATCCCATCCTTAACGTATTGCCAATTACTTTTTCCACCTTTTCCGCATTGACAAAAAATGACCTGTGAACCCTGTAAAAGAGTGTTCCCCAAAAATCCATCTCAACTTCTTTCATCGTCAGGTAAACAGAATATTTCGTTTCTTCTGTTACAATTTTAATATAGTTTTTTTCGCTTTCGAAAAATAAAATCTCCGATATCTTTATCCGCAACCGTTGGCCTCTGTCTCCAATACTTACAAAAAAATATTTTTTTGCTGCTTGCTTTGCCTTTTCGATTTTCTTGGTTTCTCCCTCCAAAATATCCCAAACTGTCTTTATAAATTTTGTTTTGGAAATGGGTTTCACTAAATATCGTGACGCGTCGACTTCGAACGCTTCAATAGCGTATCTAGTGAATGCTGTAGTAAAAACTATAAATCTAGCCCTATTGACCAATTTTTTTGCAAGCTCGATTCCTGTGATATCAGGCATGTCAATATCCAAAAAAATAAAGTCTATTTTATCTCTGATACTAATTTCGGATAATGCAATTAAGGGGTCAAGATAGGTTTTGACCAATGTTAAATTAGGGTTGGTCTCTATATAATCGGAAAGAATAGAGATTGAATGTTTTTCATCATCGATAACGACGCAACGAAGTTTTTCCATATGTTATAGTTTTAGAGTAATCTCAAAAATTATCCCTCAACTACTTTGCATATTAGATTAACAGGTTTATTTTGGTTCAATTTTAATCACTTCCGTAGTTTTCTTCTGCGAAAGGGAACCATCTTTGTTAATTTTATTCGTCCTCTTAAGAGTTAATTTGACCATGTCAAATTTAGGTTGCTCTATTGGTAGGATATCTTGTATGTTGCAATTGAGAGCGCTCGCTAACAAGTATATATGCCTTATATTGTATTTGGCACGTTCAGTGTATGTTTCTACTTTTGAAACGAAACCATCGGCTAATTTCATTTTTTGTGTCAACTGGAGTTGAGTCATATTCTTACCAATTCTTAGAGCCTTTACTCTTTCAATCAATAGAAAATCCAATTGTGAAATTTCCACAAAAATTAACTCATCATCTGTGCTTGCCATTTACCCTCGCAAGTGACTGATTTTGATGATTTAAGTCAACTCCACTTGTGGATTTGGTTAATATTTTATATCTTAGCTTTAACAAAATTAACGATATAGAAATACGATAGAATATAACATCCATTAAATTGGAATGAGTAATTACTGAAAGACCTTGTGGTGAAAAGTAGGACGTTCGAACACGAGAGGTAGGTAAAACTCAATTCCTATGCTATCTTTGTATAGCATACGGATTTGGGTCGCCTGCTTTATTTGAGTTCGGCCGCTGCAAAGCGGTGGTGGTCCTACACCTTCACTTCAAATAAAGCGTAAAGGCGGCCCTTTTCCGTTTTACTTTCGGTTAACACAGATTAGCCATGAAAGAATTTGAAATCAGCAATCTTTTTAATTTCAGCATCGCATGCGATTTTCTGGCCTATTTCATAGGTCCTAATTTCACTATTTTCTTTACTCTCGGATGGTCGTTTATCATTTTAATTAGCCTGGTAATCTGTTCTCCTGAATAAGATGCCAGGCTAAGGCAGGCAACCTAATGGTTAATGATAAAATAGGTTCTTTAATAATGCGCCTGCCTTAGTTTTCTAAACATCTGAGTATTTCTCATTTAATTTCCTAATCAACTAACCAACCAACCATTATGAAGAAAACGATAGACATTGTCGCTAGGGCTTTGCCATGCATAATTTTTAAAGGCAATATTCAAACTGAGCTTAAGTTAAACAATGATTCTCGAGAAGTTGCCGATAGAATCCACCCACAAAGTTTGGATGGGAAAGGAATAAGACGTCTCGCATTGCTCGCCGGCTATGAGATAAATCTGGAATGGCTACGAAGAAAACGATTGCTCCTTCTAATAATTAGTATCTTTTTTTTAATGCATTCCGTCCAAGCACAACACATAAATGATGTGCCAAAATTAGATGTAGGAGATAAAATTCCTAACATCCTCCTCGTAAACTTACTCAACCATCCAAAGACTAAAATCTACTATTCGGAGCTTCGAGGAAAGGCCGTAATATTAGATTTTTGGGCGACACATTGTGCTCCTTGCTTAAAAAGGTTTCCTAAAATAGATAGTCTCCAGAAGCACTATGGGAAAAACGTACAGTTTTTATTGATAAATACTTATGTAAAAGACACGATGCCGGTGCTCAGCGATTTTCTTAACAAGGAAAAATTAAAAATTCCGGATTTCTCGCTTCCGATTATTCCCACCGATAGCAACTTGAGAACAATTTTCCCAGTCAAAATTATTCCTCATTACATCTGGATCGGAGCAGATGGAAGAATCAAGGCCATAACAAGTGCCAACGAGGTAACAAAATCTAACATAGACCGGCTCATTGCAGGTCTTACTCTAAACCTTAAATTAAAAAGAGATTAACCAATGAGATTAAATCATTTTACTGCCCGGAGAATGAAATGGAATTTTTTCCTTTTAACCGCGGCCATATTAATCATAATCCTTTCAACAATCACTGCGTTAGGCCAGAGCATTCAAGACATTCATGGTAAGGTAACCGATCTTGATGGCAAGGCGATAACTGCAAGGATTCGCTTTAAAGCTGGTATCAGAACAGTTAACGCTGACGGCACCTTTAGCATTTCTGGGATTAAGGTAGGAGATACCATTTCTTTTACCGCTTTAGGTTACAAGTCCGTTCAGCGACTTGTGGATAACCCTAAAACTTTCCTTTTGGTAAAAATGTCAGAAGAAGTTCAGCAGCTTGATGAGGTGGTAGTTCAGACCGGTTACCAGACCGTAAAGCCCAATGAAATAAATGGTACCGTTTCAATTATTGACGAAAAAGCAATAAATGCAAGGTCTGGAAGTAATATCCTAGAAAGAATAATCGGACAGAGTAGTGGTCTAGTATTGCAGGTTGGCAAAAATAGTGGCAATCCCCAGAATACCACAAATATTACTATAAGAGGACTAGGTACTATTAACGGTTCTCTCGATCCGCTTATTGTACTGGATGGTTTTATCTATGAGGGAGATATCACTAATATTAATCCCAATGATGTCGAAAATATATCAATTTTAAAAGATGCCTCAGCCTCTTCCATTTGGGGGGCGAGAGCTGGAAATGGTGTAATAGTAATCACCACTAAAAAGGGAAAGTTTAACCAGCCCTTACAAATATCATTCAATCCAAATGTGATTGTTCAGCAGCTTCCCAGATTATCGGCCTTAAAACAAATGGACAACAGCGATTACATTGCTGTTGAAAAGCAACTTTTCAACAGCGGTTATTTTAATGATAGGATTTCATCAACTCCCTGGGCTGCATTAACACCAGTAGTAGAGATATTGTTATCCCAGCGAAATGGAAACATTTCTCAAGCTAGTGCTAATGAGCAGTTACAATCGTTAACTAATAACAACACACAGCAGTCCTACTTAGACAACTTTTACACTAATGCTATTACGCAACAATATTCAATCAACTTTAAAGGCGGAGGGGTAAATAACAGCTATTTGTTGTCTGCTTCCTATGACCGTTTAAAAGGAGAGACCTATAGCAACAGCAATAAGCTGAACCTACATCTGGCCAACAGTTTTAAACTTTTGAGAAAACTTGACCTGAGTACGGACATTTATTATACAAATTCGGGGAGCAAGACCGGCAGACCACAATATAATTCGCTAACGGTCGGAAGCAGATACCCAACCTATCTGGATTTTAATTCTCCCATAGATTTAGCAAGAGTGTATCGCTCAGCTTATGTCGATACAGTTGCTAAAGGTAAATTTCTGGATTGGAAATATTATCCAACAGAAGATTATAAACACGATTATTTCGAGCGGAGATCACAGGAGATCTATGCAAATGTGGCTTTAAGGTATCAAATTCTTGATGGGTTAAATCTGCAACTCAGTTATCAGTATCAAAAGCAAAATTTGGATGACAACCAGACCTCGGATGCGGAAAGTTTTGCTGCAAGAGATTTGGTGAATACTTTCACCCAATATAACAGTATAACAGGTGCGCTAACTTACCCAGTCCCAAAAGGCGGTATTTTAAATTCTAGCACATCTAATATAAATTCGCAGACGGGAAGGGCCCAAATAAACTACAATAAAATTTTTGGGTTACATAGTATTAACGGTATAATAGGAGCTGAGCTTAGGTCATCCGATGCATCATCCATTGGAACGAGACGACTTGGATACACGTCAGACCCTTTGTACTCAAGTTTAGTGGATGAGATAGGATTTTATCGGGAATTTCTTACGGGAAATACTTCCCAGATAGGGGGTACGAATAGCCTGACAGCAACCGCATACAGATTTATGAGTCTGTATGCAAACCTAGCCTACAGTTACAAAGGAAAATATACTCTTTCTGGAAGTATTAGGCGTGATGGCTCAAATATCTTTGGTGCAAATACAAATGATAAATGGAAACCACTGTGGTCTTTAGGTTTGGGGTGGAAAATATCTGATGAGGGTTTTTACAACATTGAATGGATGCCCGTGATGAGGCTTACCACGACCTTTGGATACAGTGGCAATGTTGATTTGACAAAAACAGCGTTACCAATTGCCGGATATGCAAGTAACGTAATTACTGGGTTTCCAATTACAAGGATTAATTCGATAAACAATCCGGATTTAAAATGGGAACAACTTTCCCAACTTTCCATGAAACTCGATTTTGAATTAAAAAAACAGGGATTATCAGGCTCCCTTTCTTATTATCTAAAAAAGGGCACCGATCTCTATGGATTTGCTAGCTATGATTACACTACATGGGGGGCGAGGGAAACAATTGTCCGAAACGTAGCAGATATGGAAGGTCGTGGTTTCGACCTGGAACTGCACAGTAAAAATCTACGCGGAAAGGTTTTGTGGAATACCGACCTATATTTCAGTTGGAATACAAATAAGACTAAAAAGTACTTTAGTAACACAGGGTCGAGTATCTATGCACTTCTTTCCGGGGATAATATCATCAGTCCTCTCGAAGGCTATCCGCTTTATTCAGTAGCTGCCTATAAATGGGGTGGACTTGACGCCAATGGTAATCCACAAGGATATTTGAATGGAGTATTAAGCACTAATTATAGTGCAATGGCCACTGAGGCTAGGAACAGTGGTCAAAATCTAGTTTTTATGGGTCCTACAAGTCCACAATACTTTGGGTCATTAATCAATTCGTTTAGCTACAGAGCCTTTGGCCTATCAATAAATCTTAATTATAAATTAGGATATAAAATTCGAAAGCCCTCTATCGATTATTCACGTTTGGTAAGTAATGGTATAGGAAATTCAGAATTTAGCCAAAGGTGGCAGAAAACTGGAGACGAGCTAAACACAAATGTCCCTTCATTTTTATATCCAACAAGTACCGTGCGGGATGCCTTCTATTACTCATCCGAAGTTAATATTATCTCGGGAGATCACTTCCGACTGGATTATATAAGGCTTTCTTATAACTTAAACACCGCCCAATGGAGGTTTCCCTTCCGAAATCTTGACATATATGGAGGTGTTCAAAATGTGGGAGTAATATGGAAGGCAGATAAATATGGATATGATCCAGATTATGCGAATGCCATTCCGCCTTCAAGACAATTAACCTTCGGAATCCGAGGAACTTTTTAACCATCAAAATCTAAAAAAATGAAAAAGCAAATATATGCATCCTTAATAGTGTTACTGGGAATTTATGCAGTATGCACTATCGCTGGTTGTAAAAAATATCTGGATATAAAGTCTGATGCGAAACTCGTAATACCGTCAACGATCAGCGATGTTCAGGGATTACTAGATGATGCGAATCTCATGAATCTCCGTACGACACCCTCTTTTGGGGAGGCATCAAGTGATGACTTGTTTTTGCCTCAGGCAGGATACAATGCTATCGGTATAACTGGCCAGGAAGCATATACTTGGAGACCAACGCCTTACAGAATAGGTAATGACTGGAATATAGGGTATTTAGCAATCTACAATTGCAACCTTAGCCTGGAACTTTTAAGCAAAATAGAACGAACGCAAAATAATGCTTCGGCTTGGGATAATGCCAAGGGAAGTGCCTTATTTTTCAGGGCATATTACTATCTTATGCTTACTAGCCAATTTGGCCTTGCCTATGATGACATCAGCTCAACTTCGGATCTCGGTATCGCCATACGGGAAAATTCTGATTTTAACATCCCCTCTTTTAGATCAACTGTAAAGGAATGCTACCAAAAAGTAATAGAAGATTGTAGCACTGCTTTAAATTTATTGCCAGATTACCCCCAACATGTAATGCGACCATCCAAGGGAGCATCTGCTGCACTGCTCTCACGCTGTTATCTATATATGCGCAAATATGATCAGGCTTTAAAGTATACTTCCGTTGCGTTAGGTTATAACAGTAAACTCATGGACTTTAATGGCGATGTTGATCTGCTAGCCCTGAACAGTGCCGCGCCTATCAAAAAATTTAACAAGGAAACAATATGGTATTCTGAAATGTTCAGCAGCTTTGGTATTACCGCTCCTTCCCGTAATCGGATCGACTCAAATCTTTATGCTAGTTATAACACTAACGATCTGAGGAAGATTGCTTTTTTTAGGGCTGCCGCTCCATATCAACAATTCAAGGGCAACTATTCAGGAAATGCTTCAATTTATTTTACAGGTTTTGCGACAGATGAACTCTATCTCACGAGCGCTGAATGTCGAGCCCAATTGAATGACTTGACTGGTGCGATGAGCGACCTAAATACCCTTATAAAAACCCGATGGAGAAGTACATCGCCATATATTGCTTTTACTGCAGTGGATAAATCGGACGCACTCAGTAAAATAAGAGATGAGCGTAGGAAGGAGCTTTTGATGAGAGGATTGCGTTTTGGTGATATAAAGCGTTATAATAAAGAAGGAGCTAACATTGTGCTTAAAAGAGTTGTTGACGGAAAAACATTTACTCTTTTACCAGATTCAAGATATTATGCGCTGCCTTTGCCTACCGATCTCATCGAGCTGACTGGAATGCCCCAAAATTAAATTTAAGTAAAATAGGGCACGCCGCATTTTTGCAGGTGCCCTTTTTGATTACTCTTTATTCAATTATTGAGCAACACGGTTTGCGATAGCCATAGTGTTGTCACTACTTCCTGTAACATAAGCTGAAGGTGTGGAAGAGGCAATTAAATTTAAAGTTGATTTTAATGTCGGCGTACTTCCGGTGTTAACAAATGACTGATCGACCACAATTGTACATGGTTCTTCTAGTCCAGCCTCACAATCGGGCGCACTTTCATCATGAATCCAATTGCTCTCTGTCTCTACAGCTGCCTGGCTATAATTTGTGCTGTTATAGCGAAACTTGTATTGAACTCTTTTTTCTGCATTATCTGCTTTGAAAGCTGAACCTGCAAATACTAATACTAATCCAAAAACGGCGGCTATTAAGCCTTTGTTTAAATTTTTTAATGAAGTTTTCATATTTAAGGGATGCTTTTTACTTTGAAAAAACAAGCGAAAAAGTTTGTTTAAGATTTGGGCACCGTGCCCAGTTTGATTGCGTTAATTGTTTCGATTAATCACTTTTTTTCTTTGCCGTTGACCCCCTTTCTTTTTTTGTTGGTTTGAATGAGACAGAAAGTATTCAGAGCAATCAAAAACAGGTTGAAATAAAGGTGGTTTTTCCAGCCAAGCTTGGATATGAATCCTCCGCAGCTGCAGGGAGCACTTGGGAAAATCTTATTCAGAATAAGTGCAATGTAAAGTGTAAAGCAAATCAATAGGGCTAGTGAAATCCATAGACCAGATATATATCGCTTTAAAATTAAAAGCGTGGCTGAAGCAAGCTCCAAAGCAGGGACCAGGAACATTAAAGTGGAAATTATTCCCGGTGATAATGGTTGCTCATTCATTTGGCGCCGATAGAGCTCCAAATCACTAAGCTTTGCAAAAACAGCATATGACCAAAGTAATGTGATCAAAAACATGCCAGCCGAATTCAGATACTGACCTAATCCATCCAAACCGAAAATCTTAGCCTTTTTTGAATAAATATTTTCCATTTCCAAATCATCTATACAACCACCAGCTGATTGTATCTTAAAGTTCGGATTATGGAAAATATGGGGCGCTACTTAAATTTGGCAATTTTTACTCTTTTTGCACCCCTTTTAGGGTCAAAACATGGAACGATTACTAGTGTGAAAATATCACTATCATTCACTCACAACCTATATTTGCGCTTAATTGTAAAAAGATATTTTGCCTCTATGGCCAAAAGAGAAGCAAGTATTTTATGAATGGGTAGGTTAATTAATTCTGGAAATAAAGCTTTGAAAAACAAAAATCTCGTTTCCGCATGCCTGATTCTGAGCATCTGCTCCCTTAATTTTATACCTTGAATGTTTTCCTCGTAAAGTTCCAGAAGCAAAATCAGCAATGTCGGATTCAACTTCCCTTGATCTTTCCAATATTGAAGGTTAATCGCATATCCAGAGCTATCTTTCAAAAAGTCTATGTACTCTATTGAACGGCTTTTTGAAAAGAACGACGTTGTTGGTAAAACAAAGCCTGACTGAAGTATCCAGGAGGTGTATTCCACCTCATCGTGTATGAAATATCCTCTGGCAAGACCTTCTTCTATGAAATAAATTTCCGGGTAGGAATGGTCGGGCGTACTGATAAGTAAGCCTTTCTTAAAGACTTTATGGACAAACATATCAGAAATTTGCTCCACAAGTTTGCTGTTTGCATTCCGTAGGCTTTGAAGTTTTTCGATGAGTCGTTTCATTTGAGTTGCATTTTTTTTAGAAAGTTTTATAATTTTATCAGGAAAACGATGTGACTATTAACTATTGCTATTTAATCGGGAATATTATTTTCAAAAACTAACCTTAGAAATGTGTCGAACTGTAGAGAGGAAAACCTTTGGCTTAGAAGGTAAGCATCTAGAAATACCCTCATTAGGTTTGAAAAGTGCTTTTCAGTGATCCCAATGATTGAAGAGTCGTCTAGAAATTCGATGACAATTTCATAATATGAATCATTGTTACCTTTCGCAAAATTTATCAGGAAGTCTCCCGAATAGTAGGTTCCTATTTTGATTTTTTTTTCAACTGTTTTTTCAACTGCAAAAATGTTCGCCTGACCCTTTTCCAATAAAGGAAAATATAGATACTCCCCCTCTTGCAAACCGAGCTTTTGCCCTTTTTCATAATTTGATCTTAGCGCTATTGTTGCTATGTACGCCTTGAGCCCCGCTGAAAGGGAATGTATTCGTTCAAGATTTTGTGTATAAATTTCGCTGTTCATTGTCTTTTTAAGCGTAAAGAACGGCGATTTCACATTTTTGTCAAGTTGCAGAAATAATGGTAAAGTGCAACCCCCCCTTCCAGATTTGCGAATTCAGCGCAATTAATATCTTTCTTGTGCCAGCGCGAGCATTTCACTTAGTTTGACAATCACCTTTTTTATGTCCTCGGTGGCATGATTATAATGAGCATTTCTAGCACTTTTCTCGGAGATAGAATCGCGTTCAATGGTAGAAAAATGTCTCGCAATATATTGATGCGCAAACTTTGCTCGTTGCCAAATTATTATCCCCGTTTCCATTTGTAGGTGAACAAAAAATGCCAACTGTTTCACTGAAAATGACACTTTGTAGTTCGCATTCATAATTCCAGCTTCCTCCACCTCATGGTTAATGAACTCCATTGCCCTGAGCAGCAGAAGTTCTTCTCTTAGAAACCTCTTGATCACTTTTTTTATATCAGGCCCATTTTTGAACTGAAATATTGGATTTTCTGTGAATAACACCCTCATCTCCTTTCTCAAAAAGCAGACTAAAGATATCTTTTCAGCCAATGTCGTTTTATTTTCGATTTCTTTAGATATGAAAAGCTTTGTATGATCAAACAGGGCATGATGATTTATCCCAACCTCTAAATAAATTTTTATCACCCCGAACTCATCGATGCTTTTTGCTGATTGCATTCTTACCGTCACTTTTTTTAAGCTATTCTTCCAGAACTCCAAATCGTAATAACTGGATATCTGGCTTGCATCAAGAATGATTTCAGTCAAATTCGAGAGGTCTTTGGAAAGTCCGAAACGCTTAATTTCAGCTACCACAGAATGTAACGATTGCTGCAATGCAGCTCGTTGTGATTGCAATATCTTTACCGGAACTTTATCATTGTAGTTGAAAATATCGGGAAAGACCTGTTCCATCCAGAACATTATCGCCTCCATTTTTTCCAGTAGAGTGCCCAGGGAACTTTCAATAATTTTCCTGTGGCTGCTTGATTGTTTCAGAGAGATTTCATGGCTTGCCCTGTCCATAAGTATTGCTAGATTCTGTTGATGGAAATTGAAATAAATTTTTGCTTTTTCTTTGGTATTTAACTCAATAGCCATATCCTTGAAAATCCTAATTAACCGGCCAAATTCTCTCTCGAGATTTTTGGCCGTTTCGATAGTAAAGTTTTTTGGAAAGCTTTCCTTAGTCTGAAGGCTCTGCAAGTGTTCCTCAAACATTATAAATTGGTAATTCATAAGGGAATTTTCATTCAATTTACTCTTCAAAAAATATCGGCCAAAGAATTTTACACCAGCAGATTCCGGAGTTACACGAGCGGGTTTTTGGGCGGGACGAAAAAATTATGGAGCCTTATCGAAAGCGCGTAAATATGGATATTCAATTCCTGAAATAGCTGTTTTTTTAAGGGGTTAACAATTTTTGCAACCATTAGTTAACTTGATTATGGTTTTACATTATTCCAAATTGCGGCGATGCCGGAACAGCTTTCGGCGGAATAATCAACCCATTTTTCAATCTAAATTATGTGTATATGTTAATTCCACAAACAGAAAAACTCTACCTTGAAATGACCGCTAAACTCCATGCAAAAAACAACGACGTTCTCAGCAATCTGCTTAGGCTCTCCAGCTCCCTTGAAATTATTGAAAATAATATAATCTATCTCAGCAGACTAGTTGCCCAGCTGGGATTTTCTTCGGATGCTGAAGAGGTATTTTTTTTTAAGCACGTTAAGCCAAAATTTTACAGCTGGAAAATTTTAATGGTTGAGCAATTTAACATCGTATCCAACATTCCGGTCGACACTGAAGAGTCAATCCGTGAATATTACCTCAGAGAATTAGATTTTGTTAGGCGATATTTTGAACAAAATCAGTTTCTATATCAATATTACATCAAGGATGAGAGTGCACTGGATGAGGAGTATTTTCTAAGACGTAACAGGCAGAAAATCATCCCATCTGTTCATGTCGATGCATTTGAAACCAAAGGAGATTATACGTTTGCAAAATTTCGGGCATGCGACCAATTGCGGGATTTTTTACTGACCCGTATCAGGTTAATCTATACTAACCCGGAATCGTCAATAATGCAGATATTGTCAAAAAACTCTCAGCTCAAATGGACGGATGAAAAGATAAAACTTGTCGAACTTGCTTATGGCGTTTATTTTATGGGGTCATTAAATAATGGAAAAGCTGATATATCACAGATTGTCGACTTACTCGAACGAACCCTGAATGTTGACCTTGGGGTTGCTTATCGCAAGTTTATTGATATTTCTAGGAGGAAAAATAAAGGGTTCACAGTCTATTTGGACGGTATGAGAGAAGCTATCCATGAACATATCTCCTCAAAGGACAATTTTAATAAATTCAAAAGGCCTTAAGTCGGAATTTTACTGTCCTGTCAAGAATATTTCCTTAATAAAATGCAGAAATAAATAGTACACACCTGAAGAATAGTGTGATAAATTTTATGTTAAAATTACCAGCACTTTTTCTCTAAACATCAAATTTCAGTTCATTAAAAAGCATACGGTACTATTTAGGGCTAATTTTGGGGGATTTGATATAAGGGTAGTTCTTGGGTTTTAAGGATATCAGGTTTAATTCGATAAAACTAAAAAACTATCACACTATTCTTATAGTGTCATTGAACGAAGCCTCACATACTGAATTTTGAGCCAACAATAGAGTTGGTCTTTGACATTCAGGAACGAAACATTACCCTTTAAAAAACAGGGGAATTTTGCGAAGCTTTGAGATGACGTCAAAAAGGCGAAAGCGCATTGGCAGACGAGTGTCCGGTTTGTAGAAACCGACGTGAGTAGTTCCAAATTATACTATAGATAGAGGCCTCTCTTTGGGACTTCTATTTCAAGGGGCGCTAAGCCCCTTTTTCATTTTATGAAATTTATAAAACAAAAACCCTATGTCAGCTTTTTTAAACGTTAACGAAATCAAGGAGAAAATTTCCCTACTTGGCCTTTTGAGAAACCTAGGCTTCAGTCCTCAGAAAGTTTCTGGTGGTGAGTATTTCTTTCTCAGCATGCTACGTGAGGAATACACCGCCTCACTATGCGTCAATGATAAACTTGGGGTCTGGTTTGACCACGGGGGAGCAGGGGTGTCGGGAATAAAAAGCGGAAGCATAATCGATTTCGGCCTAGCCTATTGGTATCCCTCAACCTTTCCCGAGGTTTTAAAAAAAATTGTCGAACATGCGGAGCTGAATATATCCGGTTCACAAAGCCACTCTGAACAAGCAGCGCGAAAACGCCCCACAGAAAAAGAAAAAAAGTATGAGGTCAGGTCAGTTTCTGAATCGCTCAGTAATGACGCCATTTGCTCGTACCTCCTAGCAAGGGGAATAAATAACGTTGCAAATGGCCATTTATATGAGCTTTATTATTCTGTTATAGATAGTAGAAACACACGCAAGAATTACTTTGCATCGGCATGGCCAAATGAAAATGGAGGTTGGGAGGTAAGAAACAAATATTTCAAGGGTTGTCTTGGGCACAAGGGCATGACCTTCCTGCAGGGTGCGGTTGACCGTCTTGGTGTTTTTGAAGGTTATTTCGATTTTTTAAGCTGGAAGCTGGAACATCCTCAGGATCCGGCATCGGTACTGGTATTGAATTCCCTATCGTTTCTTCAGGCTGCGAAGGCAAGGTCGAAACAATTTCGGTTCGTCGAGCTATATTTCGATCATGATAAGGCTGGGATTTCTGCTACCCATGAGTTTACCAGGGATGTCGGTAACAGTGCAGACTGCTCCTTTAATTACGATGGCTTCAAGGACTATAACGAGAAAATTGTTTCAGATTTAAAGGCTATTAAAAAGGCGGTATATATGCCGATGCCCTTCAGCGCGGACACCGGTTTTGATACGCTTCGCTGATATATTCAGATAGATGGATATGCATATATAGGGATAGATAAATATTCACATATCTAGATAAGGGGATATAGGAATATCCATGAATGGACATATACCGATATTTATATATACGCATATTCATATACAGCTATGTGCATCTATCTACGTATCTGTATATATCTAGTTTGCTTCGATGATGAGCTTCATTTTAAGCCTAGCCAGAAGTGGCTTATTTATTTTGCTGTCGGGACTAGCTTTGAGTGGGCCGAAATGGCTCTCTAGAAACAGATCAAAGTCGTTCACCCTGGTCGCTTCATTCAAAAATACCGGCATTTCCGGTCGTTGACAATTCTTGAAAAACTCCTCTAATTCCTGCATATCCATGGGGTAAAGGTAACCTTAAGCTTTTTGTGTTGCTGGAATACTGTCTAACAAAATCTTGAGTGGAGTTCCTTTGATATCATCACTTATTAGACCAACAAGGATCGATGCTTTTTTAGCTTGCAAGTTGTGTTTTTGGTGCCCAAAAACCCTATAACTTGCCCGCCCTTTTTTGCCGATAATCGGCAGCGGGGGTGAAAAATTCGCAACTCATTTTTCTTTCGGAGGATCAAATTAATATTTTATGAGCGTTAAGAAGAAGAATGGAAGACCATTGAAGCTGGAGGGCAAAAGAACAAAACACATTAAAGCCAGGGTAACCGAGGAGGAATATTGCATGGTCACAAACCAATGGCGATCCCTTTCACTGAAGGAAAGCGATTACCTGCGTCTGATGGTTTTGAAGCCTGATTCCATAAAGGTTAAATTGAACGCAGTTGAGGTGATACGATTGCTAGATGGGTTGGGAGCTGAGCTAGGGCGCTCCGGAAATAACATCAATCAACTTGCCAGGCACGCGAATTTTTTAAATAAGCGTGGAATGCTTAATACAGAAATTGTGGTTAAGTTCAATGATCTTTTCTCAGAGTACATTTCTCTTTTCAGAGAAATTGAAAAAGAAATCAGGCTGCTCTTGCGTCAATTGAGAACATAAGGATGATCGTCAAGATATTATGGAAATCAAAAACCTTCCGAGCAGTCAGATACAATACCAATAAAGTTGAAAAGGATAAAGGAGAGCTTTTAAAAGTTTCAGGATTTAAGGCGATATCCGGGTTTTCGCAGTTGAAACCCCAGGATTATATAAACTATTTTTCATCACTTGCAGCGCTAAACAAAAGGGTAATATACCCACAGTTTCATGCCATGATTTCTTCAAAAGGAAGAACTTCTGATAAGGAAAGTTTGGTGCTCTTGGCAGAGAAGTGGCTATTGGGGATGGGCTATGGCAGTCAGCCATACATGCTTATATTTCATAAGGATACAGATAACAACCATATCCACATCGTCTCTTCTAGGGTAAATCATCAGGGAAATAAAATATCCGACGCGTTTGAAAAAATCCGTGCATACCGGGTGCTCAACCAGCTGGTTGGCAAGGATGAAAAGAAAATCGCAGGTGAGGCATTGAGCAAAGCACTAAGATATAATTTCTCAACGGCAGCACAGTATTTAATGATTTTAGAGGCAAAAGGATATTCAGTCAAATCGGTAGGCGATGTTTATAACGTTTCAAAATTCGGTGAGCTGGTTGCACAAGTGAACATTTCGGAAATCCAAGGCGGTCTTGCAGCAGTAGGTTTTTCTGAGGAAAGGAAACTTCAGCTGAAAAAGATATTTGGAAAATATAGGCCATTAACCGATGCTAAACTTCGACCAGTTTTGGAGAAACATTCTGGTGGTGCAGAAGGAAAAATATTACGGTATTCCTCTGCTCTTAGCGAAAGACTTTCGTCTGACTTCGGACTGGAATTTGTTTTTCATTTCAAGCAAGGTAAAATTCCATACGGCTATACTATTCTCGACCATGCTAAAAAAAATGTTTTCAAGGGCGGGGAAATCATGGCGTTAGGCAAATTTGTAGAGTTTGGCTCTATGGAATCTCATCAGTCAAAAGTACCCCTGGAATCGAGTGTCTTGGTACAACCGGGGTATTTTCCTGAAGAAAACATGCTGCTCGAAGTTTCACCGTTGCTCCTCACTGAGGATTTGCATCCCGACTTTGCTAATGGTACCACTAACAGTGATTTCTCATTCGGCTTTGATATCGCGGATGATATTGATGATGAGCAGATCAACGGTAGAAACCGCGGAAAGCAAAGAAAGGCCAGGACAAACACACGATAAACTTATTTGATATGGTTATACTTATAGGCAACCAAAAAGGAGGTGCCGGGAAAAGTACGCTCTGCCTGCTACTGGCTTACTATCTTTCTACAATAAAACAAGCGAAGGTCACCGTTCTGGACATGGATTATCAGGCCTCAGTTTCCGGAAAGTTCGAGAAGGCAAAAATTCTGGAGAACGAACCTATTTACGAGGTTATTGCATCAGATCTTAAGTACTATCCTGCTTTATTGGAGCTTCTAACACAAAATGTCGAAGAATTTGTGCTTATAGATTTACCTGGCAAGATGGATGATGATCTGTTGATCCCAGTTATCAAATCTGCTGAACTGATAGTCTGTCCGTTCAATTATGATGAATTTTCCGTCGACAGCACTGTTCTTTTTTCGCTGGTCTGCAAAGAGATCAATAAATCATCGGCGATTGTCTATGTTCCCAACCGGATCAAGACCACGGTGAAATATGAGACCAAAGAGGAGGTTGATAGGGTGCTCGCCAGGTTTGGCAAGGTCTCCCCGAACATCTCAGATAGGATTGATTTCCAACGTGTGGGAACCATCCATATCCCGGCGGCACTCATTCCGGTTTTCATGCCGGCCCTTGACTTTGTTTTCAATGAACACATGAGGAAAGGTTCTTCGCCATGAGCCAGATCAAATCACTAGCGCAGCAGCTTAAATCCAGGTTAGAAGAGCAAAAAGGTATGCCCGAAACTATGGATTCCGAGGAAAGGCCAGTTCAGAAAGAGAGGGACAAACAAGACGATAAGGATGCGGCCAGAGAGGCCAAACAGATATCAGCTTTTCTTTCTGCACTTCGGGACTTCAATATGGATGGGCAGGAAAAAATTCTCATCCGCCTTGATAAGCGCACGATAGCGCAATTAAAGCAGCTGAAGGTCGCAACCAATATCGAGATGATCAGGGTGATAGCATTTGCGCTGCAACATTTCCTGAAGTCCCATCCCTGGCTAAACGACTACATTTCTCAAACCCTAAAACAAATGGCCCATGAGCTGGATTAATTTTTTAACCGTAATCTTTATTGTTTACCTGGTTTACTACTGCCTGAACCTGTTTTTTGATTTATTCCTTTCTCCGCGTACAGCTATTGGCGAAATTTCGGAGGATGAACTTTTTTTTACCGAAACCTCGATTCCCGAGCTGATAACCGCCCAAAGTAAAGCTGAGCCAGTAATAGAGGAGCCAGGAAAAGAAAAACCCATGGTTTATTTTCCCAGTGGTCCGGTCAATGCTACAGGAGGCATCAGCCTAAAGCACCTGTTTTCCCTTGCAAAGGATAACCTAATTGAGCATACGCGCGCCATACCATATTAATCGTCCGATGAACATTTTTATAGTAGCTGGAAAGGTGGTGCTGGTGGTCCTTTGTTTGCTTACCGGAATTGCTGCCTCTGCCCAACCCGGTATTTCCGAATTCTATTCAGCCTCGTCAGAGGTTCACAGGTGGTATTTTTCGCTTTCCGATTTAGTGCTGGTTATTGGCGCAATAACCGGTATTCTTGGCGGCTTACGGGTTTATGCAAACTGGCAGATGGGAAAGCATCACATCGATGCCCAAGTGATGGGCTGGTTCTTTTCCTGCCTTTTTTTATCCGTTATGGGCATTTTTCTTAGGGGGCTATTCGGACTCTAATTACAAATTTTAACTTTTTATCCATTTTTTTATGACAAGAAAAAGCAAAAAACTTTTACTGGTGGCTATGCTATTGGGCATGGTACAATCTGGTTTCTCGCAAACCGGCGGCGGAACAACGGGAATCAACGCGGCCACCTCTTCGCTGACCTCTTATATTGACCCGGTTTCTACGCTCACTTTAGCCATTGGTGCCGTGGTAGGCATTATCGGCGGTGTCCGCGTATATATCAAATGGAATTCCGGCGATCAGGATATTAATAAGGAAATTATGGGCTGGGGCGGATCCTGCCTATTTCTGGTGTTGGTATCTGTTGTCATCAAGGCATTCTTTGGCGTATAGTATTCCTATGCGGACATATCCAGTTTACAAGGGGCTTCAAAAGCCCCTTGTTTATCGCGGCTTTAAAGGAAAGTTCATTGCCTATGGTATCTGCTCACTTGGTTTAGGGCTGGTTCTGGGCGGGCTTAGTGGAGCACTGATCAATATGTACTTTGGAGGAATTGTTACAGTTGTCTCCATTGCACTGGGGCTTTATTACACCTTTTCCAAGCAGAAGTCCGGCCTGCACGATAAGACCAGATCCAAAAAAATACTTATCCACCGAATTTATTTAAGAAGAGGCTATGGGAAAATCGGAATTTAACTTGCCCTATGCAGGCATTGAGGAATGCAGCGGGCTGAACATCCTTTACGGGCTGGCTGGTGATTTTTCTGTCATTTTATCTATAGAAAACCCAGTGTTAATTTACTCTGCTGACCCGGCAGCCTATCAGGCCTTTCACCTTTTACTGCTGAACGTAATCAAGATTTTGGGAGAAGGTTACATCATCCAAAAGCAGGATATCTTTGCCAAAAAGAAATTTACCAGTCAACCCAAAACTGAGCCCTTACAGCAAAAGTATGATGAGCATTTCTTGGCAAGAGAATATATTGAGCATCGCACATACCTGGTTATAACTCGTCAGGTTAAGAGAGGAGCCATGTTCGTTTATGATAAAAAGGCGCTAATGAATTTTATCTCCAATATCGCCAAAGTCAGCGAACTTCTAAAAGGGGCATCATTGTCGCCAGCTTTATTGGACCGGTCTTCCATTGAGCGCTACGTATCACGAATTATGGCGATGGATTTTTCCTCGGAGCATTTTTCCCTGAACAATTATAGGCCAGGAGATAATGAAATTGGTCTTGGTTCGAACTCGGTCAGAGCCATGAGTCTGGTCAACATAGATTCCATCGACATGCCGGAATCCATCGGGCCATTTTTACTGGCCAACGACGGAAAGGGCCTTGAAGAGTTTCCGCTGGATAATCTTTCCTTTCTTTCTTCTGTTCCAGAGGTAGAGACCCTTATCTATAATCAGCTTTTGGAAATCCCCACTCAGCGGACTATGCTAAATAAACTCCAGCTCAAGCGCAAAAGGCATTCAGGCGTTCCGGATCCGGCAAACCAGATGTGCGTGGAGGATATTGATAAGCTACTTATCGATGTGGCAAGGGAAAATCAGCTTTTGGTTCATGTCCACTATTCGCTAGCTGTCTGTTCGCAGGCGGCTAAACTTTCTGCCAGTTGCAATTATATTGAAGCTAATCTCTTTAAACAGGGGATCATTCCATCAAAAAATGCCTATAATCAGATGGAGCTCTTCAGGTGTGCCTTGCCGGGAAATGCAGTTGAACTTAAAAAGTATGACTGGTTTTTAACTACCGCCGATGCGGCACTTTGCCTGTTCTACAAAGAAAGGTTGATGCAGGATGAACCTTCAAAATTCCTGATCCGGTTCACTGACCGTAGGGGAATCCCTATTGGAATAGATCCCGCGGATCTGCCAATGGATTCCGGTAGGATCACCAATCGGTCCAAGTTCGTTCTTGGCAGTTCAGGAACGGGGAAATCGTTTTTTATGAATTCCCTTCTTGAGCAGTATATGCTCTACAACTATGATGTGGTGATCGTAGATGTCGGGCATTCCTACTCAGGGCTTTGCAGCTACTTTGGCGGTAAATATTATACCTATACTGAACAGAACCCGATTACGATGAATCCCTTCATGATGTCGGAAAAGGAATATAACAGAGAGAAAAAGGATTTCTTAAAGACACTCATCGGACTGCTCTTCAAAGGAGCTGATGGCACCATTTCGCAGATTGAGGATACCGTTTTTTCTAACGTGATTTCAGCATACTATGCTGATTTTTTTTCAGGTAACCAGAATGCAGGGCTATCGCTTAGCTTTGATTCTTTTTACCACTATTCCATAGAAAAGATTGCCCAGATCAAGGAAAATGAAAAGGTATCCTTTGATCTGGATGAGTATAGATATGTGCTACGCAAGTTCTGTGTGGGTGGTGAATACGGGAGACTGCTTAATGAAAGTACCGCCAAATCTAATTTCTCTGAACGGTTTATTGTCTATGAAATCGATTCGATCAAGGAGAACAAGGTGCTTTTTCCAATCGTGACACTGGTCATAATGGATCTTGTTCTGCAGAAAATGAGGCACCGTACAGGACAAAGGAAAGCGCTCATTTTGGAGGAAGCGTGGAAGGCAATCGCCTCTCCTCTAATGGCAAACTATATTCTTTACCTCTATAAAACCATGAGGAAATTCTGGGGCGAACCGATCGTAGTGACCCAGGAACTTGGAGACATTATAGGTAATGTGGTTATAAAGGATTCCATTCTGGCCAGTTCGGATACCATCTGTTTACTTGATCAGTCCAAGTTTAAAGGAAACTATGAAAAGGTGGCCAAGCTCCTCTCTTTGAATGAGGTTGAGCAGCGAAAGATATTCACCATCAATGCCCTTGACAATAAAGCTGGAAGGGGAAAATTTAAGGAGGTCTATATCAAGCGGGGGAGTGTTGGTGAAGTATACGGAGTCGAAGTCTCCATGTTTCAGTATCTCACTTTCACCACAGAAAAGCCGGAAAAAACAGCCGTTGAATCTTATGTTGCCAGATTCGGCTCATATCCTGCAGGGCTTGAAGCCTTTATTTCGGATCTTGAGCAGAGCGGCCTGGGCCTTGCAGGTTTCATCAAGCAAGTAAATGCGGAATAAATCACAAAAATCATTTCTTATGCGCAAAATAATCATCTTTTTTTTGTTTGGCCTGTGCACCGAGTCTGCATCTGCGCAAATTTATGTTGACCCAACCACAGCCGCGGCGACTGCCGCGCATGCCGGGGTCATGAACAGTGGCCTATCCAAAACGAGCGATAACCTCACCCTTGTCCAAAGAGCCCAGCTTGCGGTTACCGGACAGCTTGGTATCGTAAACGATTTGCAGTCCACCATTTATAGGGGTCTTTCAGAAGTTTCGGAAGTAATGCGATCGCTGCTTTCGACGAAGGATATCTATGAGATTTCCCAGGACATTGTTATCGATGTAAACAAGGCGGTAAATATTGCCTCTACGGATCCTGTTTTGCTCTTGTTTGCCGAAGGCGGCGCAAGGGAATTCAAGACTCGATCCATTAACCTCGCTGCAGAGGTCAGTTCCTTTGTTTTAAAGGACGGCCGGGATGCGCTGATGGATTCCGGAGAACGTGCAAAGCTGCTAAATAAGATTGTTGTAGAGCTTACCATCTTAAGGGGGGTAGCTTATGGGATGTACCGGACAATGTATTGGGCGAAGCAGCGCGGAATCCTGAACTCATTAAATCCCTATGCCGGATATATTAATATCGATAAACGGATCGCGGACGATATCATCAGGAATTCTAAAACATTGAGGCAATGAAAAAAGGAGTTCTTTTATTGCTGATAATTTGTTCTTTACAATCCAAGGCGCAGCTGAATGTAGCGCTTTTGCACCAGTTGGTCGGAGACAGCAAAACAGAGCATGGCAAGCAGAGTGATGCCAGAGACAAGCAGGCCACCTCTTCAGCAAACGAGGAAACCAACAAGACCCTGATGGTACGTTTGAAAGATAAGTACAGGGATATTCATTCCCGGTTTAAGGCAGTGAGCCTGGCCATAAACGCGATGCAGATCGGGATTGAGGCTTATCCACTCCTAAGTGATATAACCACAAGTCAGGGCAAGATCTATGAGATGTGCAAGGATGACCCGGTTCTTTTGGTTATGGCCATTCAGTCAGAAGCCGACCTGGCTGATCGGGGCTATTCATTGCTGAATTTTTTATACGCATTAAGCCTTTCCATCGATGACATCAATCAGATGAAGCCCAGTGACCGAAAGCTGCTTTTTTCTCATGTGCTCACTGAACTAAAGTTCATTGCAGGAACATCAAAAGGTCTGGCTACTTCGCTGCAATATTCTTCGAGGAAAAAAATACTTGATGGGCTCAATCCTTTTTCCGATTTCATCAACACCGATAAAAACTTGGTGGACGATATTCTTCGAAAGAGCCAGCAACTTAAAAACTGATATTATGAAAATACTCTTTCTGGGTTTTGCCTTGGCCATCTTTCAGTTACAGGCTCTTGCGCAGCGGGTGGTATTTGACCGTGGCCATTTTAATATTGTCAATGAAAATGGTGCCGTCAGGCTCGCAGCAGAGAACACTTACCACAGTTATCTTAGTAACATCAATAAGCGCCTTTCGGACATCAATGTAAATCTATCCGCAGTGGTAACGGTGCAGTCTATTATACTTTCCTCACTAAGCCAGGTTGATCAGGGATTAAAAAGCGCATTGGCGGTCAGGCAGATTGGATCGCTGGTATCTGAGATTGCTATGGAAAGCAATGAAATGATTGAGATCGCTAAATCAGATCCACATCTGCTACTTTTCGCGGAAACTGTCTCCCGTCTATTGAGGGAAAGGGGAATCAATCTGTTCTCAGAGGTTTCCGCTTTTGTACTAAAGGAGGGGGAAAATGTGCTGATGGATTTTGAGAAGCGTGATGCCCTGCTGAAAAAAATAGCCTTGGAGCTTAGGGTCATCAGGGCTTTGGTATTCAGCATGAAAAAATCCATGTATTGGGCCAAGGCGAACGGTTTACTTCGCTCGCTAAATCCCTACCAGGGATTTATCAATCAGGACTTGCGATTAGGAAGCAACATCCTGTTTAAATCTAAATTATTGAAACAATGAAGCCATCATGATTTGCCTTAGCCTCCCCGGGGACATGGGCTTTAAAGTCAGGATAGCTTCATCACCTTTAAAAACAAATCATAAGAAGATGAAAAAATTACATTTGCTGTTTTTTTTAAGCCTTTTAGCTCTGAGCGGTACAGCACAGAAAAAAATAACTGATAAACATATCACCTACCAGCAGGAAAGAATGGTCTTCAAGCAGTGGAATGGGGATAAGTTCACGCCCAAATCGGGTTTTTTGGGCCTAAACCCTGAGTACTGGATGACTTGGGCACTTCATCCGAACTATCCCAAGACCGATCTCAGGCCACTTGGTCCGGTTGGTCCGCAGACCCAGCGCCTCGCATTAGCTGCTGCGATGCAGAATTCAGACAACGTTTATAAGCTCCATGCCGATACCTTGCGCAATACAGCGATAAGCGAGATGGCCAACTATTCCGCGGCGCTCGGATTTGCCGATCCGCTCTGGCAGATTTATTACCGAAAGGAGTTTGATGCACTTTTGAACTCTTCAGATGCCGATTTGCTATCGGGGGTATCCTTGGCGGAACAAAAATATCTTATATCTACTGGTTTATATGATTGGTATAAGGAAGAAAGCCATGCGCTCCTGGAAAGACTGGAACTGGCGAGAGCGGCAAGCGTTGACCGCGGGTCTAGGATAATGGCCTATCATAGGATGCTGGCAGAATATAGAAAGTTAAAGGCAGGCTGGGAAATGAAAAAGTCAAGGGCAAACACATACCTGAATATTAAGACTGCAGCGGAGAAGCTAAGGAATAGCGAGGTCTCTTCGCCCGTCACGGCTAAATCAGATATCCAGATCGCTAACGATATCTTAAAAAAATCCAAACTCTAATTTTATGGGATTAATAACTCTTTTTACCGGCACTGCCGGTTTTTTTTTGCAGTCCACTCCCGATTCTTTCAAGGAAACCTTCAATTTCCTGCAGGGAAATGGGGTATATGAAGAAGGGATGATGCATTTTTTGCATGAAATGAAAAATACCATCTGGACGCATTATGATGCCTTCATTGCTGATGCGCAGGCACTCGCAGCCATTTTTATGCTCATATTTTTTGCCATTAAGAGCTATGAGATGATTTCCGGCGATAAGCAGCTTGAAATTATGCCGCTCTTGCGTCCCTTTGGTCTTACCATGGTAATCTTATGGTGGAGCATATTCACCAGAATTCTTGCTTATCCTACCGATGTGGTGGAACATAAGACTTCGGCCATGTTCGATGGGAGCCAGTCGGAGATAAACGATCTTCGGCTTCAAAGAGCGAAACTGATGGTGGAGGTATCCGATCAGTTACTAAAAGTACAGGCAGAGACCGAAACCGCAAAGACAGAAGCAGATACCTGGTATGAGAATGCGTGGGAATCGGTCAGGTCCTCGGTGAAGGAAGGCTTTTCTGAGGTTTGGAACCCTATAGTAGAAATGAGAAACCGTTTGCAGGTTGGTCTGCAGCTGCTGGCAACCTCGCTCCTGGAAACCCTTGCCATCTGGATTCTGAGGGTCTGTACCTACATCATTTTTATCATTCAGATTATCTTTTCAACGATACTAATTATTCTTGGACCATTCTCGGTCGCAGTTTCCATCCTGCCGGCATTCAGGGATTCGTTCTCAACATGGATAGCAAGGTTCATTTCGGTAAACCTGTATTCGGGAATCGCCTATCTGGTAATGTATGTAGCTTCCCTTTTTCAGCATTATGCATTGGAAGCAGAGATTACCCGTTACCAGGAACTTGTCGGCACAGGTGGGGCGAGCCTTGAGAAACTTGGCTGGTTTGCAGGTAACGGCGTGCTTTCCTTTGGAATGGTGATTGTCACCTTTGTAATCGGTGCACTTACAATGCTGACTGTACCGAGCATATCAACCTGGATCGTTTCCACTTCGGGAGTATCTTCAGCGGCAAGTTCTATGGGTAGGGGCGCATCCAGTATGACGCGCGTTGCCGGACAAATGATGGGAGGACTATAGAGATGATGATAAAAAATATCGAATCAAAAATCCGCCTGGCAACCTTTATTTCCCTTGGGAGCTTCATCCTTTGCCTCTGCATTGTGGCAACAGTATCATTCTTTGCTTATGGCTATGTGAGGGATTCCAGAAAAAGTATTTACATTCTAGATCCCTCCGGAACCCCCGTTATGGCTCGGCAGACCGATGTGCAGCTCAATAGGGCGGCAGAGTACCGCTCGCACATTGCAAGGTTTCATTCACTGTTCTTTTCACTGGTGCCCGACGATAAGTTCATAGAATACCAGATGAAGCAGGCCATGTATATGATCGATGAAAGTGGCGCACTTCAGTACAATAACCTCAAGGAGAAAGGTTTTTTTACCTCTATTTTATCTTCATCAGCTGTATTGACCCTGCGCACGGATTCCATTTTTTTAGATGAGAAGAAAATGTACTTCCGCTATTATGGCACCCAAAAGATTGACAGGCGCAGTTCTACGATAACCCGGTCTCTGATCACTGAAGGAAACCTCAAGGATCTGGAAACCAGATCGGATAATAATCCCCATGCCGTGCTGATTACGCGTTGGAAGACGCTGGAGAACAGAGATGTTTTGACACAGGATAAAAACGCTTTCCAATGAAAAAGGTCACGGTATTATCAGAACTCCAAAAAGAATTTTCGGGGCTGATTGAACGCTTTTTAAAGGTTTTAGCAGAATTCGCGTTAAAACGTCCAAAACTAATTTTCTGCGCTATGGTAGCGCTAATGACCAGTTCCCTTTTACTATGCTTTACCCTGCTTAGGACGGATAGCTCAAAACCGTCAAAGCAGACAAAAGTACTGCGTAAGGTCGAAAGTAACCTTGGTGAAATCGGGACAACTGCTGGAAAACTCCAAAGAGTAATTGAACTCAAGGCGGCTTTGGAAGTCCTGCTGGCCAAGGATTCATTAGATAAAAAGGATTCCCTATTAATGGAGCAGATGCTTATAGAAGTAGATAAGACGATGAGCATTAAAAAAAAATAATTATGAAAAAAATAGATTTCAAAGAGCCGCGGTATGCTTTGCCATTGATCTGCCTCCCTTTTTTATTGCTCTTCTTTTATGTTTATAAAAGCAGCTTTGGCAAAGAAGGCGCAAAAGTAGTGGGCAGGGACTCCTTGCAGACTGATGTTGCAGGCGTTTCTGCACAGGTCCGAAATCATGAACTTTCCGGAAAGCTGGATGCATTTAGGAATAAATTCAAGCAGGCGGATGGTTATACCGCGGTTGGTACGATTGGTGAGGAAGACCAGCAGCGCGCAGAAGTAGCTTCAGCTTACAACTCAAAGGAAAAGCGGATGCTGGATTCCATCGATCATCTGATGAAGGCAAAATATGGGGTGAGCAGTTCAGGGAATTCCAAAGCTCCTGGCGGTTATCCTCCCAGCGGGGAATATGCCTCTGATCCAACTGTTTCGAGTGCCCAGCAGGATAAAGCCCTGGCAGACGCGCTCTCTAAAATAAGGCAGCAGAAAAAAAGTGTTCGAGACCAGGTTGTTCCAAAGCAGGAGACCGACCCCATGCAACTCTTCCGTCAGCAGATGGCGCTGGTTGATAGCATGGGAAAGGCGAACGATCCCTCGCTTGCTGAAAAGCGGGAAAAGGAAAACCAACGCAAATTGGCCGAAAAGGAGGATGTGAGTAAAATAGTTATTCCTGTACGACGATCGGTTTCGACATTAGGTGGGTTTAATACAATCGTTTCAACCGAAGAGAAGCGGCCTATATCAGCGATCATTGATCAGGATATAACGGGGTTTTCGGGCTCCCGTTTACGATTAAGGCTAACCGATGATATCTTGGCCGGAAAATTCCTGATCAGAAAAGGAACTTATCTCTATGCTACAATTTCTGGCTTTTCCGCCCAGCGGGTAACCCTGCACATCTCTAGCATATTCTATGATGGAGAGATCCTGCCCATAAACCTGCAGGTATATGACAACGACGGGCTTCCAGGAATCTATGTACCCTCTTCAGCTTTTCGGGAGTTTACAAGAGATGTGAGCTCATCAGGTTCGCAGGGAATTACCATTCAGCAGATGGCTGAGAACAACAATCAGCTGGTGATGGGTGTACTTTCCAAGATGTTCCAGTCCACCACAACCGCGGTCAATAAACTTATCCGTTCCAATAAGGTAAAGGTCAAATACAATACCCAGGTTTTTTTAGTTGATCCGGGTGAACTTAAAAGAAAACAACAATCCTATTAAATTTATGAAAAGATTAATATTAGTTGCCCAAATGCTTTTGAGCATTATTTGTGCGCGTGCCCAGCAAGTGGGAGCAGTGACCCTCGGTCAGATCCCAACAATTGGAATCTCCGGTTCGGTCTCGCTACATTTTATTTCTCCGGAAAAAATCTCCTACGTGGACTTGTCCAGTGCTGCCCTGATTGGCGATCTTCCCGAAAAGAATATCCTTAGGATTAAAGCAATCCCGGATTCTATTCCTTCATTGATTGCTGGTAGCGATGCAGGCCTAGTGACGATTGTAGGCGAAAGTTTTATTGCCCAATATAAGCTTGTTTTTCTTAAAGATTCCAGCACAGGGCAAATCTCTACCCAGATAGATATTCTTCCAGTAAATATGAGACCGCTCGATATTTCCGGGATTAGTCTTACCCATAACGATTTCAAGACTAATGCCTTTCGGCTATTGAACCATCAGTATAAGAAGTCCATTAATAAGCATTCAGCATTCGGGATTTCAATAACTGTAAATCAGGTTTTCTCGCTTGGCGATTTTGTGATGCTGGATCTTGGATTTAGTAATGATACCAATCTAAGTTTTGATGTCGATGAGCTCAGGTTTAAAATTGAGGATAGAAAAATAAACAAATCTACCAATCTACAGTCAGTGGAGATTAGCCCGGTTTATCAGCTTTATCCTTTTGAAAGGTTCAAAAAATCCTACCGAAATATCTATGCGATAAAGAAAGCAACTTTTCCAGGCGACAAAATATTCAATATTGAGCTATCTGAAAAACAGATCTCCGGTCGAAACTTGTCCATATCGCTCAAGTATTCGGAAATCCTCAAGGCTGATACTTTTTAAATTCTTTTATGGAAGAGAGCAAGGAGCAGCAAAGCCTGCACCACTTTCTGCAGTTCGCCATTTATTTAGCCGTGTCACTTGACATATTGATGTTTGTCTATGCGCCAAAATTATTGATGGATGCAGGGAATTTTCATAATGGCTTATCAAGGTTTCTGATTCGCATGTCCAGGATAGTGATATATGACAGTCCATTGTATAGCCGCTTTTTTCTTTTGCTGTTTATTTCGCTGGTATCGATTGGAACATTAAGCAAAAAAGAAAAGGATTTAAGACCTAAAACCGCCATCATCTTTCCTTTAGCAGCTGGCCTACTATTGTTGGGCGGTAGTATTTTTTTCTTTGGCGAAGTTGGTCAGGAAATTTATTACCGGACAAGCTGGTACGACCTGGGCTATATCTTGAGCCTTTGGATGGGTACTGTACTGGTGCACGTCGCGATGGACAACGTTTCCAAGATCATCAGTTCCTCATTTGGAAAGGATAAATGGAATACTGAGGAAGAGTCATTCATGCAGGCGAGGAAACCTGTTAATGGACCATTTGCGGTAACCATTCCATCCCTATTTTATTACCGAAGTAAAATTCATTCCGGTTTTATCAATATCGAGAATATCTTTCGGGGAACGCTGCTCATTGGTACCCCGGGGTCTGGAAAGAGTTTTGGGATTGTTATGCCTTTCATCAGGCAACTCATTGCCAAGCAGTTTTGTATATGCTGTTACGATTATAAGTTTCCCGATCTTGGCCAGATTGCCTACTATCATTATCTGCTTGGAAAGAAACAGGGAAAGCTGTCTGATTTCGATTTCCATGTGATTAATTTAACGCAGGTTGAACGGAGCAGACGAATAAATGTACTCCGGCCGGACTATATTCAGACGCTTGCCGACGCGGGCGAAACTGCGGAAGCATTGGTGGAAGCTTTAAAGAAAGGCGATAAATCAGGGGGGAGTGATCAGTTCTTTACCCAGAGCGCGGTGAATTTTCTTTCTTCGGTTATCTACTTTTTTTCACAGTATGAAAACGGCAAATATTCCACCTTTCCCCATGTGCTCTCATTTTTAAACTGCAGCTACGAGCAGATCTTCTCGGTGCTCTTTTCAAACCCGGAGCTCAAAAGCCTGCTTTCGCCATTTGCCACCGCCTGGCAGGCGAAGGCCTTTAATCAACTCGAAGGGCAGATTGGAACGCTCAAGGTATTCATATCCAGACTCGCTACCAAGGAAACCTTTTGGGTTTTTTCGGGCGATGATTTCAATTTGAAGATCTCTTCGCTCGGGGAGCCTTCTATTTTAGTGCTGGCCAATGATCCCAATACCCAGAACATCAATTCCGCCTGCTATTCTGTGGTACTCAACAGGCTCACCAGGCTGATCAATTCCAAGGGCAACCGTCCCTCGGCGCTGATCATTGATGAGCTGCCGACGCTCTTCGTGCATCGGATCGAGAACCTCATCGCAACGGCCAGATCCAATAAGGTGGCAGTGTTGATGGGACTTCAGGAGCTTCCACAGTTTCAGCAGCAATATGGTAAGGATACCGCCACTACCATCACATCGGTAGTTGGCAATGTGCTATCCGGTTCGGTAAGGAACAAGGATACCCTGGAATGGCTCGAGCGGCTATTTGGAAAAGTAAAGCAGCAATCTGAGAGCCTTTCCATCGATCGTACTAAGACTTCGGTTTCACTTTCAGAAAAACTGGAATCGTTAATTCCAGCCGGTAAAATCGCTTCGCTAAAGGCAGGTGAGCTCGTCGGGATGCTGGCGGCGGACGCGGTAGAAGATTACACCGGAAAATATGAAACCTCGGCAGTTAACTGTAGGGTAAATCTGGATATGGGTGCTATCGCCAAAGAAGAAAAGTCATATGTACAGATGCCGGTCTATTATGATTTTGATGGCAAAAAAGATCAGGTCTTAAAAGAAAATTTTACCCGTATCAATGAGGAGATCAGCCAGCTTGTTCAGCGCTTCAGGTCTGAAGGGGCCAAAAGCGCTGAAATGCCAAAGGCCTCCATGGCTGGAGGAATGAAAAGGTAAATAACAATTAATTTTTAAATCCGAGTTTTATGCAACAACTAACCGGTAAGCTGGTGGCCATTAGTCCCTCGCTTACCAATGACCCGTCTTTCAGGCAGGGGCAAATTGGAATTATAGCAATGGCCGATTTAAAGTCCGATACCATTAGCGTCGGTTTTTCATCCGGCGAGATGGGCAAGTATTCATCCGATGCGCTATTGGTCTTGAAGGATAAAAGAGAACTCTATCAGGATATTATGACCGGGGTAAAAGGTATGGGTAGCGAAACGTTCAAGGACTTGCTGGACATCAATATGAAGCAGGAATATGCTGATTATGGTCATCAGTCTGCCGCTATGAAAATCGCGCTAAGTAATCCCGAAGTACTTAAGCGCAGCACTGTCTCCCTGCAGGAAGAGCTATCTGTAAACCTGGACACTAATCTTAGCCATGAAACGGCTTTTGAACGCTAACTCTTTTTTTACCGCAGTTTTTGTGTTGCTGGTTTCTCAATTTAAGGTCAATGCGCAATTAGCAATGCCACTGAATGCTATGAGGATTAATAGTGGTTTCGGGAAGCGAATCCATCCAGTCACGCATAGAATTGATTTTCATAAGGGGATTGACCTGCGCGCAAGAAATGAGCCTGTGTATGCTTTTTTTTCCGGAAGAATAACTGATGCCGGATTTAATTCTATCCTGGGAAATTTTATCAGGATAAAACAAAATGGTCTGGAATGTATCTATGGGCACCTGTCGGTTTTGCTGGTCTCCATAGGCGAGGATGTTCAATGTGGAGAAGTAGTTGCTGTTACCGGAAGCACGGGCAGGGTAACCGGAGAGCACCTGCATTTTTCGATCAAACTCAGAGGTATTTATCTGGACCCTGTTCTTTTCATCCGCGGCTATTACCAGGCAAGCAACAATAATGAAAATATTATGGAAAATACAGCGACCCAGAGCTTGAGGCAAAAACTCGAACTTTTGGTAATGATGGAAGAAGTTGGGCTGACCGAGCAGGAAGCATGGCTTTATGGTGTTGACTTCGCGGATAGGGAGGAGGCTGAAGATGAATAAAAAAGAGGTAAGTAAGCCAATGCATGTGCAGGTAGCTGAAAAGGTAATCGAAGCGCTAAAGGCCGGTACGGCCCCATGGCAAATCCCCTGGGATGCAGGCGGAATGCCTTTTGAGCTGCCCTATAATCTGCAGAGCGGAAAGCGATACCGGGGTATCAACTCGATTTCTTTACTCATGAGCGGACGCGAAGATCCAAGGTGGATGACCTACAAGCAGGCCGAGGAGAGTGGCTTTCAGGTGCGAAAAGGCGAAAAATCTATGATGATCCAGTTCGTGAAGACTTCGGATGAACGCACCAAGCGAGATGCATCCGGAAAGGTATTGCATGATGAACTTGGGAAACCGATCACAGAAAAAATGCAGCTTTCCCACGCCATAGTCCGTAACGCATATGTTTTTAACGCGGCCCAGATCGAGGGAATACCAAGGCTCGAGCTTGAAAAATCTAGTGGGCAATGGGAACCACTTGAGCGCGCCGAAAAGCTGATTGCCTCCTCTGGCGCGATTATTAATCACGAAAATTCAGGGAATGCATTTTATAATCCAAGGAAGGATGCCATTACCCTTCCCCATAAGGAATGGTTTTCTGAAAGCGCTAAGTATTATGCCACGCTGCTTCATGAGCTTGGCCATTGGACGGGACACAAAGACCGGTTAAACCGCGATATGGGGGAGGGGTTTGGCACCGAGAGTTACGCCAGAGAGGAGCTTAAGGCAGAGATTGGCTCTATGCTTTTAGGTCAGGAACTCGGCATCGGACATGACCCCGGGCAGCATTATGCCTACGTCGAAAGCTGGATATCGATTCTGGAAAACAATCCATTTGAAATATTTTCTGCCTCAATGGATGCCGAGCGAATTTTTGGCTACGTTATTGGCCTGGAAAAAGGGAAAGAATTATCGATCGGCGAAAATGAACTGAATGCACTGAAAGCCCCGTCATCTAAGTCGGTTAATTATCTGACTACCGGCGATAAAATCCAATATAATGGCTCGGTTTACGAGGTGCTTGGGCACTTAAAGCAGGGGCGCCTAAAAATGCAGGAAAGCTTGAACGGCAATTCATTCACCCTTTCGCAGCAAGATAAGCTCTACAGTGCCCTTTCATTCTTGAAAACTCAAATAGGTAAGGAAGAATCTCAACGCCACGGACACCTGAACCCTGAAAGGTCCGAGGATCATTCTAGTGAAATAAATAGATAAAAATATTATGGAAAAATTGATTATCCAGGAAGCTTTGCCTGTGGCAGAGCTGTCCAGACTTGGACTGTATGAAAACGGCAAGCATTTACTATCCACAGAAGACATCACCGCCCTGCTATCAGGGAGGCGTACTTCGCTAGTCAACCTTAAAAACCTGATTGGTGAGGCTTTCACGATTGAAAGCCTTGATGTGAAACTGTCCCTCCATTATAGCGAACGGTGGGGTGACGAAATCATGCTTCATCCGATCTACAAAGAAATTAAATTGGCTAAAGGAATGACCGAGGAAGAACTGTGGCCAATATTAACCGGTGAAGAGACTAACCTTGTGAAAGTGGTTCATGATCATGATACAGGAACTGATCAAACCCTGGTATTTGAATATGATGGGGAAACGAAAGAATTTATTTCCTACGATCCAGTACTTGTAAAAGTGCCTATTCAGGTAAATGGAGAAAAACTTAACGAGAAACAGCAACAGGATTTTGCACGCGGAGCGGTGGTTGAGCTCAGCGATGGAACCAAATTTCAGTATAGGGCCTCGCTTCCTAAAGGAATTGCGTCTAACCGGCCAGCTTTGATTGTTGGGATGTCCGGTAATGGAGAGTCGCCAAGCTTTCTCCTTGACGAACTTGCACCCCTAAAAGTATCCAGTGTTCAGCAGCAGCCTTTCTCTCCGGCATTTGAATCTGCATTTTTGGAAATGAGAAAATCCGAAGGCGTGCAGTCTGAGAACAAATTACAGATTGAGCTTGAAGATCTGAAAAATGATTACCATAGCCCTCTCGGCTTAGGTTCTACCCGGTAATAGGAAAGAATGTGGGTAGAATTTAATGGATTTAACTACCATATTCCAGCAGGTCTTCCGGAGGTAACGATCACCATCGCGTATCTTTTCTATGAAAAAAAAGATGTTCCCATTAAACTTTTTTATGAAAACAAATCAGCTAATAGCAACATCGCTATTGTTTTGGTCGGCTTTTATCCGGGAAGCGGAACAATCTGTGCTATTACCGGGCTTTTTTGCAATGCGCGATTCAGGACTGGATTCGGTAGAGATCTTCCTGCACGTGTGTTGGCTTGCCGGATATCTCTCTGGCTCAAAGATGCCGACGCTCGCTTTTGGTTGATATCTACCCGCATTCATTTTCGTTACCGGTCCAAAGTATTTTCATGTCCCGTGGAAATATTCTCCTTAAGCAGATTCTGCAGGATTACGGGGTTTAGGACTAACCTGATTATTTTTCTGTAACTAAATTTCCAAACTTATGATTCCCGAAATCTTCAGGGAAAATCAAAAAGTCAACGTACGTGTCTTCGGTTTTGAGGTGAATGTCAATTATTGCTATCATTGGCCTTCACGCAGGTCAGATGGAAAGGAGCCTCTGGCAGTGCATCTTGAGTTTCGTTCAGATTCAAAGGTCATTTCCTCAACAGGCTATAAGTCGCATTTTCTTTTCTCGGCTTTTCTAAAAGACTGTGGATTTTCTTCTATCCAGGAACTCTGCTCTGCACTCGGAGAGCATTTGGCAAGAGAGAATGGCTACGAGCCTCCGGAGCCTGAGCAGCAGCTTAGTCTTTTTTAATTATTAACAACAATTACCTATTATTTATGAATGAGCAAAATTTAGAATATCTTAAAAAGAGCCTGGATTATCTGGGCTTTGGAACAAAGTTAAATGATGTGCTGGAGTCAGCAATCTCAAGGGAAATTCCTGCCTTTACCCTTGGCGTGAATCTAAATTACACCTCGGCGCAGGCAAAAAAAGGTACCGCAGCCGGGAGTGATCAAATGCGGGTTATGCTGAATTTTAACCGTTCCAAGCAAAGTGACATGTATTTTCTCAACGACTATGAGGTCACCCTGCTCAAAGCCGGAAGCGCTTTGCCCATCAAGCAAGTTTTTGATTTGGAGCGAGACAACCGAATTACCGCCCTGCAGGCTTATAAGTTATTATCCGGAAATTCATTAGAGCGTGATGTGTACTCCAAAAGTGAAAATGGAGAAGCAGCTGAAAAGAAAAAAGTATGGTTTAAGCTGAGCTTAGATGTTCAGGATGCCTATGGTAACCACCCGCTGAAAAAGTTTTATCCCGAATTTAAGTTTAACCTGTCAGAATCCATCGACAAATATCCCTTCAAAGGGCTAACTGAGCTTGGAAAAGATGGCATGATGAGGGGTTTGAGGAATGGAAATTTCGCTCAGGCGGATATGCTCATAGGAAAAAAATCTGTTGAGGTATTTGTCACTGCTAACCCCCAGTTCAGAGGGCTTGATGTTTATGATAAATCTATGTCCATCATTCGCCAGGATGAGATCTTTCCTAAACAGATTGACGAACCGGCGCATGATCAACAAAAAGCAAAAACTACTTCTTTTGAAAGCGAAATCGGCTCTGAAGCCGCCGAAGATAGAACTTCATGGGAGGGCAGGCAGGATACTTCCTCTCAGGATCAAGAAATAGGTCGATAAAAAATATTCAAAATTTCCTATTGCCCACATACTCCGGATGCCTTAAGCATCTGGAGTAATTTGTCGCGTTCCTACATTTCCATAAAATAATTTATAACTGGTTATATATTAATCTCACTATTCGGACTAGAAATTATTAAATATCTATGATCTCATGGAGCAAATAACAGCTAAGGATTTACTTAGAATTCAGGACCTGACCATTGAAGAAGTTAAGGCAACAGAATTATTCGCTGACTTCAGTGACGCACAGGCGCAGGAAGTGATTGATACACTGATCGCTCTTGCCGCCATAATTATAAAATATAGTGAAATTGAATATTGATCTTGTTTAAGTCATTGATTTTTCGTATTTTATACAACATAGCAGTTCATAAAAAAATTTTATATGTCAGAAAACTTACTCTTTGATGCTTTCGCGAAAGGCAGTAAATTAACCAGAGTTGCATCAGGAAAAGATTGCGTAATTTATACTAGGGTTAGCAGCAAGGATCAGGCAGAAAACTTAAGTCTATCGACCCAGCTAAAGGCTTGTACAGCCTATGCTGAGAAAATGGATTACAATATTGCTGCAACTTTTGGCGGCACGTATGAGAGCGCAGAAACTGATGAGAGAAAACAGTTTACCGCAATGTTGTCCTTTGTTAAAAAATTTAAAGGAAAGATTTCTTACATATTAGTTTATAGTCTTGAGCGTTTTTCAAGGAATGATAATTCTATCTGGTTAAGCGGAGAATTGAGAAAGCTTGGAACCGAGATCGTGTCAGTAACGCAGCCTATAGATACAAGCAACGCATCGGGCCAAATGCAACAGAAGTTGCTATTTCTTTTTGGTGAATTCGATAATCAGCTCAGAAAACAAAAATGCACTGCTGGCATCAAAGAATGCCTACTAAGAGGAGATTGGCCAACTTCTCCGCCAATGGGATTTGATATCATAAAAGATGGGGGAAGGCGCCGTTTCGTTGTTAATTCTCAGGGACGTTTGATACGAAAAGCTTTCGAATGGAAAGCTCGAGAAAATGTAACCAATGAAGTTATTAGGGAGCGATTAGAAATTCACGGACTAAAAATTAAAAATAATCAGCGAATCTCTGAGATATTGCGAAACCCGTTTTATTGCGGAATGCTAGCACACAATATGCTCGAGGGTAAAATTGTAAAAGGTAATCAGGAAATACTGGTTTCCAGAGAAATTTTTCTCAAAGTCAATGGCAAATTAGATGAACTGCCAAGAGGGTATAATATTAAAGAAGAAAACGTAGAAATACCCTTAAAAAGATTTTTAAGCTGCGATTGCTGTGGTAAGCCGATGAGAGGGTATGAGGTTAAGAAGAAAAGAAAACATTATTATAAGTGTAGTACTAAAGGCTGCAATAATAACAAAAGCGCCGAAGTACTAAATGCGCGTTTTGTACATATTTTAAAATACTTTGAAATTAGTGTCGCAAAAGAGCTTTTGCATTTGCTTAGAGAGCAGGTGGTTGCCACATTCAATCAAATGGCAATCGGTAAAAAGGACGCCTATCAAGAGCTATCAATTCAGCATAAAGAAATCCTCGCAAAAATTATTAGGCTTGAAGAACGTTTTGTCGAAGAGGATATTGAAAGGGAATTGTATAAGCGCTACAGATTAAAATATGATAATGAAAAGGAGGAAATCGAGAAGAATTTGCTCTTGCTATCTAAACAAGTGTCGAACCTTGAAAAGGTCACCAATATTGCACTCAAATTCTGCATTGAATTGCCCAAGAAGTGGTTTTTTGCTGATTATCATACCAAGCAACAACTTCAACAACTCCTGTTCCCTAGTGGCATTTTTTATGATAAGAAAAGTGATAAATGTCGAACTTTGAAAATTAATTCTGTGTTTTTGTATATTGCTTATATTCAGCAAGTTATAACGAAAAAGAAAAGCGGAATACCCGAATTATGTCTCGAATATTCCGCTTTTTCTGCTTTGGTAGCGGGGAGCAGGATCGAACTGCCGACCTCAGGGTTATGAATTCTTTCTATATGATATCAATTGGAGTTATTTTAATTCATTATATCTTTTAATTGCATTTTTAAGCTGTTTTTTGAATTCATGAATGTCAATGGAAATCAGTAAAAATCAAAAATGTTGTACCTATGTTGTACCTAATTATTGAATTTTTGTTTGTGAAATTATTATCTTTGTCGTGTTACGAAATAATCCTTTTCCAAATAAATCTTTTTTATGGCTTCCATCAAAGTAGTTCTCCGCAAGAAAAAACAGACGAATAAAAAAACACACGAGATAACCTACAGCTATCCTTTAGCACTAAGGATTATCAAAAATCGTGTTCCTTCATTTATTTTTTTAGGACATTCACTTGAAAGCGAAACCCAATGGGATGCAAAGGCACAGGAGGTGAAGAAAACACATCCTAATTCTAAACGCCTTAATGCCTTGATACTCGCAAAGCGTACCGAGGCAACAGATACGCTAATTGATCTTGAAGTGCAAAAGAAAGATCATTCAGCCAGTTCGGTAAAGCGCAGGATAAAACCAGTTATTGGAAATAACTTTGACGAGCAAGCGGAAGCTTACCTAAATAATTTCCGGTTAGAGGGTAAATACAACCGAGTAAGTTCTGACGAACCACGCATTAATCATTTTAAAGAATTTAATAAAAATCAGAATATTTCATTTGGTGAGATCAACGTTCCATTGCTTAGAAGATATACCGCTTGGTTAAAAGCTAATCGTAAAGTGAAAGATAAGGATGGAAATGAAAAGCCAATTTCTGAAAGGACAATTGTAAACCACTTGTTAGTGATACGAACCATCTATAATCAGGCGATCAAAAATGAAGTTGCAGATATTAAAAACTACCCGTTCGGTAAAGGTAAAATCTCAATCAAGTTTCCAGATAGCAATAAGATTGGACTAAATGCGCAAGAGGGCAAGGGATTAGAGCAATTGGCTGGTACGCTACCTAACATTGCAAGCCTTACTCTAGGTAGGGAAAATAAGCCTAAAAAAGGCACTGTAAATAATAATGCACCCGAAGAAGAACAAATGGAGCTTGAAGCTTTAGATTTAACCGACAGACCCTATTTAAAACACGCTGTTAATGTTTGGCTATTTTCGTTTTACTTTGCTGGAATGCGTGTTTCAGATGTATTACGTGCTAAATGGTCAGATTTTCAAAATGACCGCAATTATTATTCAATGGGCAAAAATGATAAATCTGGTTCGTTGAAAATCCCTGACAAAGCATTAGCTATATTAGAGCAGTATAGAAGTCATGAACAAAAGCATGATTTAATTTTTCCAGAGTTAAAAGCGTTAGATAATTTGAATAATAAGTATGATGTGCAGCGCAAAATAGCCTATGCAGATAAAAGACTGAATAAAGCCTTGGCAGTGATCTCCGACGAGTTAGGATTAACGAAGAAACTTACGATGCACATTGCACGGCATACATTTGGAAACCTTGCAGGTGAGAAAATTCCTATTCAAATGCTTCAAAAACTTTACAGGCATTCGTCCATTACTACCACAATCGGCTATCAGGCTAATTTCATTCACAAGGATGCAGACGAAGCGTTGGATTCAGTAATCAGTTTTTAATATTATAAAACAGGCCATTTACCAAAGCATTCTTAAATCTAGATAGGTGGGATTGATGTAGCAATTTTTTCATATCTATGGCTTTCGTATATTGCATTATGGAGAATCAGCTACCTACACCCCAAGAATTTGAAGCCTATCAAAAGGTGAACGCATATCTAGAAAGGAACATAGTTAAAACTGATAATCAACGGTTTAGTTTTTTTCTAAAACCCCAATGGTTATGGGCGATTATTTTAGCGGTTGTTGCCTTTTTATGTTATTACGGATCAACTACCTTGCTCTTCGGGGAAGAATTTTGGATCAGGTCTATAATTGGTAGTCGTATAAAATAATGCAATAAGGCTATATTCACGTTATTTTCAACAAGCAAATTCGATATGGGATTTATTTGGGATCAAGAATTAAACGATGAAGTTGAACGTTTAAGTGATGAACAAAAGTCATTAATTATTGCGAAAAGAACTTGATCCAATCAGGTTCTTTTTTATTTGTCATTACTTTTTATTTTGACTAGGTAAGACCGTCTTTTTATATCTTATCGTTAGGTGTTTGGTATGCAATTCCTTGCAGACAATAAGTTTATCAATAACTATCTCTGGATGTGACTTAAACAAAACGAGATGAGGGTGAATAACATCTGTTCTATTTCTCATTGAAGTATTTTAAATCAATCTAGTAGTAGTGAATAAAGATGGTAATGCATGAGGTAAGTTAAGCTCGTAGCGGTAATCGAAATTTTCTTTAATGTAGTTCATTATAGGTAACCTAAATTCTTGGCCAGTAGTCCAGCCCTTTTATCCATCCCTAATAATCACATATTTATTCCACCTATAAATTTTGTGTATGACAAAAATAAATTAACTCGTAAAATCAACAAATTTAAAGAATATCACTTCTTTTTTCGAGTTAGAAATGCCAGATCTTAAAATGATCCGCAATTCATTTTTGAAGAAAGTATAGTGTCCAGAATATGCCAGAGTCATAGAGCTTAAATAGGTAGGTTTTGATTCTGCTGTACACTTTCCATATCCCTTATCATTGTCAATCAAATAAATCTTGAAATCCTGACTATCATAAATGAATTTTATGCTGTTGCTTTCGGTAGATTCAATATTCTTTAAAGTAGGTTGACTACTATTACATAATGTTAGGTCAAACGAAAAATTTTGTTTTTTAAGAATGATTTCTGCAGTTTTTCTATAAAATGCATTTATATCAATAGCGTGACTTTGTATTTGTATTAATTTCTCATCTCCTTTCTGTTTAAGCGCATCAATTCTATTGTAAGATTTCCAAACGTTTGCGTGAATTTCACTGTTACTGTCTTTCGCTTGATCTAGCGTTTCCTTCGCCTTTTGTATCATGCCAATTTCGATGTAGCGATTGGCAATGTTGGCGGCAGCAAGAGAGTTGCCCATAAGTAATGACTGGTGGAACTTATCATAAGAAATATCCGGTATGTCCACGGCGGCATATGCCACCCCAAGATTATTTAGGACGTAATCCTGTTTACCATCAATTCTATCGGTAATCTCATAATAATGGATGGCCAGCTCTGGCTCATCAATATTATTTAGGGCATACGCCGTTTGAAAAAGAAGATTTTTATCATTTCCTACGTATTCATTAGCTTTCACAAGAAAAATGGATTCCTCATATAGCTTTCCTAAACTTTTATATGTTTCTGCTGCTCTCTGATAAAGCTTAGATATCTGAATGTCGCTTTCTTCAACTTCAATACGACTAAAAATGATTTGAAGATAATCATCTTGTTTTATTAAACTTTTATAAGGGTCAAACATCTCTAAGATGATTAGACTAATTTGTTCCTTTAGTTCCCCATTATCAGATAACTCGATTGCCTCTTGGCTGGCCAAAATTGACTCCTGGAATTGTGAATTACGGTTATAAATACGACTAATAGCACGGGTAGCACTAATCCGGGACGCGGGAATACCACTATCTGATTTTATCTTCTTCAAGTCTTCAAAACTTTCCAGATGCCCATTATCATAAGCTAGTGTATGAAAAAAAATTAAATTTTTTTCTCTTTTGTCAATTGAATCCACTTCACGCTGAATACTATCGAATACATCATTAGCTTCTTTTTTCTTCCCATTTTTGAGTAGGGTATAAACCTTATATAGCGAAGGCTTATCATCGTCTTCTTTTTCATTGACCGCATTTTGTCCACTTAAAATGTATTCTGCTGAAATACTGGGAGACTGCCCATCGTTAGCAACTGGTAATTCATTTGCAGGTGCAAGTGGCGTATGTGAAAATTCGATATTGGCTGCTCCAATGCCTCCTTTTACCACATTAAACTTGCTAAACCCGATAGCTATCTTTTTTCGATAGAAGATCAGCACCAAAGTAGAGATAATGATTGCAAAAACACAGAGTAAAAATGGCCAGGTGCCTGCTATGGCAGAAATCAATTCATTTTTTTTATCCGCCTGCATCTCGTTAATAACTCGTTGAAGTGAATCAGATTTTATTTTCTCTGTTTGTATGATAGGACTATGTTTAAAAAGACTGTCTGTTAACATTGATTTAAATTTGAAGAATCTACTAACTTAAATATTTTTCTGGACACTCAATCTGATTTTAAGAATTACCTTTTGAAATATTATTATTCTCCCAATTTACCATGCGATAAAAAAGAAAACTTGAAATGAGTAATAAAGTTTTTAGCTGTACTGCAATACTAGTTACAGCAAAGAGCAAACGAACGTTTAAGTAAGAAATAAAATCATTAATTGTTATTATAAAAAGAACTTGATCAATCAGGTTTGTTTTATTGGCATTATCATTTTTCACGGCAATATTTATCAAGCTTAATAATTGTTTCTTTTATCAATGAATCTTTTGAGAATGAGAGATAAGTACTACAATTAATAAGAGGATAACAATTTTAGTTTATTTAAATTGTTGTTCTTTTTTAAGAGTTGATGAAGCTCTTGCAGATGTTTTTTCATAGGTTTGAGTGACGTTATTTATACTGTACATCTGGAATTATTGCAGAAGAGTACCATACCTGTACAGAGCAATTGGTTACGGGCATATGAATATTACGACAATGGTAAATTATCAGGGTAATTTTATGCACAAGGATGCAGACGAGGCGTTAGATGCTGTTGTTAGCCAGCATCTAATTTTAGACAAATCAATTGTTACATACGCTAAGGAAGCGTACCAAGAAGTACATGAGGAATTAACCGAGATGATTATCAATATTACAGATAAACGGGTAGTCTAATTATTAAGTGCATTATTTAAATAGGCGTTGGCACCTGATGATCGCCCACCAATATGCCATTGGCAAAAAAGTTTGTTCCGCTTACAGACATAGGCCCAGGTTGCTCACCATTACTCAGGTGAAGATTATAAAGTATGCCATTATAGGCTCTTCTTTCGATGGATGAAATGGTATCTGTACCCTTAAGCGTTATTATTGTATCGCCAATTTTTAACTCCCCGGCCTGTAGCGGTTCTGCAGAAGTCCACACAACACATCCGTCTGAAAGTGTCAAAAGATGTCCGCTGGCTCCTGCGATAGTCAATGTCTCGTCGAGTGAGGCAGGCGCTTGTGATGTGGCCCTCACAGGCAAAGTTGCAAATTCTCCACTGAGAACTGTGTGGGTATTGTTTAGCTGCTCAATGGGTAAAGTGGTTCCATCAGCCATTGTAACAAGAGTACCTTTGGCTAGGCAATGCCTTATAAATTGTTGTTTTTTTCTAAGAGTTGAAGAAGCACTTTCGGAACTTTTCATGGGTTTGAGTGGGGGTTAATTTAAATATGAAACTAAAGATACAAACAACACTTATAAATGAGTGCTGCAGATGAAAATTTAATTTTTAATTACATGAGTGAAAATCATTTGATGTTTGTCATTATAATTAGGTACGAAATAATAATGTAGAATAAAGCTACATAGCGTCCCAAATGTCTACAGTGCCTTTAATGTCAATCGTTATAGTATAACTGATACAAAATGATTTTAAAAAAAAATACATCCTATTTTTTCATTAAAATCTGCATTCAGATGCGTTTAGGTTCGTGGTTATAAAACCAAATTTGGCTTTAGGCGTTGTATATGAATTACATACATAATGATTGGCCTGATATTTGGTCTAGAATTAGTGCAGCAGAGGCTGCGATAACTTATTTTTTAACCCTTAAATTTAAATATTATGGCTTTCAAAGCTAGATTGAATTTTTCGGGCAAGGAGTACGATGTACTTCATTGTGCGTATGCGTTAAACCGCGATGTGGACGCTAAAGGAAGACCTTCTTCCGGAGTTTACGGTGGAACCATTGATATTGAGATCGAGTCAACCGAAGACACCTCAATCATCGAAGCGATGGTTAACAACCAGTACAAACCCATCACAGGAACCCTTCTGATTAAGAAATCTGAGGAAGATGCCAAAATGAAAGAAGTGGATTTTGAAGATGGCTACATTGTAAAGTATTCCGAAGGAATCAACATTGTCGGCGATCATCCTATGACACTTAAATTCCAGATCTCAGCAAGAAAGCTGAAACTCGGAAGTGCAGAGCATCTAAACGATTGGCCTAAGGCTTAACTTATTCATTTTTCAAAATTAAACAAAAATTACTATGGCATTTAAAACCAGATTAACATTAGGTTCAAAGGAATTTGATGTATTACAGTGCAGTTTCTCATTAAACAGGGATGTCGATGCAAAAGGTCGCCCATCATCGGGTGTATATGGTGGAACTATTAATATTGAAATAGAGTCTACCGAAGATACTTCGGTAATTGAATCGATGGTTAATAACCAGTACAAGCCACAGGCAGGAAGTATCGTCTTCAAAAAAGGTGAGGAAGATTCAAAGATGAAAGAACTAACTTTCGAAGATGGTTATATCGTTCAATATAGCGAAGGTATTGCCGTAAATGACAATACCCCAATGACGCTTACTTTTGTGGTTTCAGCCAGAAAGCTGAAACTGGGTAATGCAGAACATGAAAATGACTGGCCAAAAGCATAATTTTAAAAATATCATAAGCTAAAAGGGGCTGGTTATGCCAGTCGCTTTTAGTTTGTAATCTGATTTTATTTATCAATCAGGCTGATCTAAGTTAATACGCTACTCATACCCCCGTCAACCAGATATTGCATCCCTAAGTACACATTTTTCTCAACTTTCAGCAGTTGGGTATTGGACTTTATATAAAATCTTATGTGCAAATGAAACGACTTTTATTTCATTTTACATTGGTAAAAGGCACAGCAATAGATTGAGGTTTTCTCATCATTTGTTGCGACCAATCTTGAAACAAATATGGAACATAAACTCATCACCGAAATCAATATAGAAGATAAGGCCATTACTCATTTCGCCAGCTTCAGCCTGCAACAGGCATTTAATAGCCATCATTATTTTGAGCTGCGGTTTAACCATGATCAAATGGGTGCGCCCGGTTTGATTAATCTGGATGATAGCCGAGATTTTGTAGGTAAAACCCTAACGGCCTCTTTTGGCTACTCATCCGAACAACTACAACAATTTTCTGGCTTGGTTACCCGTGTAGAACTGGCGCAAAGCCATGGTTACCATGGGGTTTTAATTGTGAGTGGATACAGCCCAACTATTTTGATAGACCGTGGCGAAGATTTGGGGTCTTACCTGGATAAAGATTTAAATGAAATTGTAAAACTCGCCACCATTGATACCCCAGCGAATGATTTAAAAATCTTAGCAAATGCCAGTCGTACATCAAGCATAGATTACCTGATCCAGTATAAAGAAAGCGATTGGGAATTTTTGAACCGCCTTTCTGGCGAATACCATGAATGGCTGTACTATGATGGCCAGCAACTGAATTTCGGAAAACCAGATGTGCAAAAGGATGTTGACCTGTTTTATGGTCGCGATGTGCACAATTTGCAATATGCCATGGAGGTGATGCCGCTTAAAAACAAACGTTTTGCTTATAACCCTAAGCAGGATGAAATGCTGCAAAGTGAAAGTAGCGGCAAGGCAGATGGCAATCCCGATCTGGCGCATGCGATCAAAGCATCCAATTTAATGTACAGCAAAACCTTTAATCAGCCCTCAATGATCAGGGTAGATAACAGTGGCGACATTAAAAATCATGTTGATAATGAAGAAAAGGCAAATATAAGCGAGTTGCTAAAAGTGAATGCCAGCGGCGATCATGCCGGGTTAAGCATTGGCTCTATCGCGGAAATTACCATGAGCATCCGGCAGGAAATTGCTTTTGCTACTGAAAGCTTGGGCCGTTTTTTAATTACCAGCATCACTCATAATCTGGATGGAACGGGGAAATACCACAACACCTTCGAAGGAGTAGTCGCCACTACCGAAAGGTTACTGGTAACAAATTACGATAAGCCAAATCCAGATATGCAATTGGCCGATGTAATTGATAATGATGACCCGCAAGGCCAGGGCCGGATTAAAGTGAAACTTAAATGGGAATGCCACACCAATGATGTAACCGAATGGCTGCGGGTGGTAAGCCCGAATGCCGGGAGCGGCGATACAGGTAAAAACCGCGGTTTCCATGTGATCCCTGAAAAGGGCGATCAGGTCGTGATTGCCTTTGAAGAAGGTAATGTAGCCCGTCCGGTGGTGATGGGCAGTGTTTACCATGGTAAGAGTGGCGACAGTTCAGGCTTTAAGAACAGTAATACGAAGGGTCTAACTTCTAGAAAAGGCAGTGCCTTAACTTTTGATGATTTAAACCACGCCCTGAATATGGGTACCAGTGCCGCAAACTTTATCAACATTAAAAACGGACAAGCTTTGCTAACCGCGCAGGCGGGAAATAAAATTGTGATTCATACGGGTTTAAGTACGTTTACCATGGATAAAGAGGGGAACGTCGCCATTACCGGAAAATCGCTCAGTGTCAATTTTACCGAAAGCATCGATATTCAATCGCCAAAAATTACCATAGGCAATTTGGCTCCTGTAGAGGGCGCTACACCAGAACAAACCGCTGCGGCTACCAAAACCTTAGATATTAAGGGTGAGTTAATCACAGTGGAAGGAAAAGATATGGTAGATGCCAAAGCTAAGGCGATGAACCTGGCTGCCACTGAAAATGATTTTACAATAGACGGACAAAAAAACTTAACCATAGGCGTTACCGCCACAGCTTCTATAAATGGTGGCAAGGTAGAAATTAATAAAAGCTAAGCCATGCTGTACAAAGATAATTATCCGATCAATTTCAGATTAATAGAAGGTACATCGAAGGTTTACCAGATTGAACAGCAGATTAGCTATACGGTCGAAGATTACCAATATCACAATGAAATCAAATCTGAGGTAAGGGTTACGCTAGAGCAAAAAACTGCCTTAAATTATGTGTTTTCCATCCAGCTTTTAAAGCAGTGGCAGCTTAAAAATGATGGTGTGGATGCGGTAGATATGAGCATGGCCGAGTTGCGGAAGAAACTCCTGATTGAAGCGGATTTGCAAGGCAAGATTCAGCAGGTGATCAATCTATCTGAGATCAAAGATCACTGGCTTGAAATCAGACCCGCGATTGCTAGAAAATATGCAAATCAAGAGCAGCTTAAAGAAATGATCAACGATGCGGTATTACTGCTATATACCGATGGCGGGTTAAACAGTGCTATTCAATCATCCTATCTATATCACGCCATATTGCCCGGGCTACTGGAACGAAATTTTAACAAAGACAGTCAGTACACTTTTAACAGCTACCGCGAAATACCCAATGCCATCGGCCAAACCGCATTACCCTTTAAAACAAAGGTTTCGTTGGCAGATTGCGATGAAATACTGCATAGCAGTATGATCAAAATAGAGGGTGAGATCGATCAGGAGAATTTTGATCAGGATAGCGTAACTGAAATGTTTAGCGAACTGTTGGAAGTCTATAATCTCAATGCTCATGTAGAAGGTTTTCATTTAGAAAGCTATGAATACGGCAGCGATGGCATGCCGTTGCAATCATCCCAATTAACTCAATACGCGATTGAAGGCGTATTGATGTACCGTAATAGTTGTGTCCTTACACCTCTAAACAATTAGCCATGGCAAAGAAATATGTTCCGAATGGTGTCTATCTGGTTTGCGATAAAGGGCTTGGGTTTGGAAAACTTAAGGTAACCAACCATAAAAATGTTCGCCTGTATGGCAAACAAATGGCTACCGAGGGCGATAAAGTACCTATGGTAAACATTCCTTGCCTTGGTATCTGTTCCATCACCAAAGGCAAGTGTCAGCCCATCCCCTTGCTGTGGCAAGGTGTACAACAGGGAATTACCATTGGCCCTTACCACAAACTGCTTGAAGATTCTAAACTGCCATGCAGTCTGGGCGGTAAAATTGGTATTCATTTTAGTATGCCAGCAGCCATGGCAGCTATTGAAGCCAATGTTACGGCAATGCGGCAACGGGAGATGAAAAGCCTCGGCGCAAAGATGGATGACTGGTTCCAGAAGGGTTTTGATGATCAGGAAAAAGCAAATAACAAGGTTGGTGGTCTTTACGGTAAATACGCCAACTTTAAACTGGGGATAAATGAAGGGATATATGGTGGGGTAAAGGGCATTGGTGAAGGGTTAGTGTTTTTAAAAGAGATGGGCGATAAAGCGAGAGGTGCCGCTTTACACGCTGTAACCCACCCGACTGAAACCGCGGGCAAAGTGAAAGATGCTGCTGTAGCAACCAAAAATGCAGTAAGTGGTGCCGCCGATTGGGTAAGCACACCTGGCAATGTAAAGAAAGTTGCAAGTGATATTGGGCAGGCGCACATAAATGCTTATAATTGGGCAACCACGCCTGGCAACCTGGAAAATGCGGGTAAGGCTGCCATCACTAAAACGGGCGAAGGGTTGAAGCAAGCCAAAGACTGGGCATCAAAGCAAAGCCCACGTGATTGGGGCAGGTATACAGGACGTACCGGGTTTGAAGTCGGGCTAATGTTTACGGGCGTTGGCGAAGCCAAGGCTGTCGTGAGTGGTGCAGAGATTGCGAATGTTGCGGCTAAAACAGGTGAAGGTGCCAATATTTTGGCTAAAACTGCCGAAGCGGCAAGGGCAGCAAAAATAGCGGAAGAAGCAAATGCTGCTTCAAAAGCAGCTGAGATTGCTAGGGCAGCAGAAGAAGCTAAAAAGGCGAGAACACTTGGGGAGGTGGTATCAGCAAAAGCTGATGATGTTATAGAATTAGCGCCTGGTTCTAAAGGTAACTGGAATAAAATTTTAAATAATAAGTTAAAACCAAATTCAACATATAAAGTTGGTAATAAACTTTATGAAACTGATGAACTTGGAAGGATAAAAAGAGTCAAGGGAGAAGTAGAGCTCGGTAAACTTGGTAGAAACGGATATCAGCAAGGCAAATCTGTTGTTTTAAAAGACGGAACTAAAGGTATTGATGAGGGTGGGCATTTAATTGGACACCAATTTAAAGGAGCAGGTGAACAAATTAATTATGTTCCGATGAAGGGTACACTTAATCAGGGTGCATGGAAAAAGATGGAAAGCGATTGGGCAAAAGCTTTGAAGGAGGTTCCTCCTAAGAAGGTAACAGTTGATATGACACCTATATATCAGGGTGCAAGTCAAAGACCAGTGGGTTTCCGAGTAAACGAAATTGTTGACGGAGTAAAGAAAACGTATAACTATATAAATTAAGGATAAAATACTATGAAAACAGTAGATGAAATTTACGAAGCTATCGCTAGCAACATTAACACAGTAATAAAAGAAGATTGGCAAAAAGCTATCTTAAATATTGAAGTGTTAGGAGGAATGACGACTAATTCAGGAACTTACATTAATAATTTGGAAGAGCAAAAACAAATTGATGTTGAAGAATTTGATTTTCAGCTAACGTTTGATTTAATTGAACTTCATGAAATTACAACCGAAGGCGGTAATAACAAATGGAATAAGGCTGTTTTTACATTATTTTCAACTGGCAAATTCGATATGGAATTTATTTGGGATCAAGAATTAAACGATGAAGTTGAACGTTTAAGTAAAGAATAAATATCATTAATTGTTATTGTTAAAAGAACCTAATCAATCAGGTTCTTTTTGCATTTAATGGCATTATTACTTTTCAGCGCAATACTTATCGAGCCTTAACAATTGTTTCTTTTAAAAAGGAATCTTTTGAGAAATGAGATATAATCAATACAATTAATAAGAGGATAACAATTTTAATTAATTTAAATTGCTGTTCTTTTTTAAGAGTTGATGAAGCTCTTGCAGATGTTTTCATAGGTTTGAGGGACGTTAGTTGTATGTACCCCTAAACATACAAAAAAAATACATACAAATGAGTGGTGTCAATTAAAGTTAATCCACATCAAATAATCTATTTATCTGTAGGTTACTAAGCCTGATGATCTCTTTTTAACCGCAGTTTAATCAAACTACATAAAAGCGACAATAATCTTCATCTAAAAAATCACTCTACATTTTTTGTTTATATGCAAACCATCGTTAGCCTATAAACAAAATTTGCAATTTATCTCCAATATCCCTTTATCAACTTCCTCTATTTCAATGCCTTTTTTACAAGGCTAATTAGATTTTAACGAAAACCTGTTCAAATATAAACGATCGTATAGGTCTGAACAAAAGAGGGGGATGAAAATGAAACAGGCAATCGCCTATTATAGGGTTTCTACAATACGTCAGGGAAGAAGTGGATTGGGATTGGAAGCCCAACAAAGTTCAGTTAATTACTATTGCAAGCAAAATGAATACGATGTTTTGGATGAAGTTATTGAGGTCAAATCGACTAGAAAACAACGTTTAGGATTATTTCAGGCGCTAGAACTTTGCAAGGAAAAGAAAGCCGTGCTCATTGTGGCAAGACTTGATCGATTGGGAAGAGACGTAGAGCAAATTGCAGGGATTGTAAAATCTAAGGTCGAGATCATTGTCGTAGACAATCCGAATGCCAATCGGTTCACCATTCATATCCTGGCTGCGGTAGCGGAAGAACAGAGGCGTAGAATAAGTGAAACGACAAAGGAAGCTTTGTATGAAGCAAAGAAAAGAGGGGTTGAATTAGGTAAAAATGGAAAAGTGCAATCTATTGTTAACAAGCAAGTGGCAGATGATTTTGCAAATAAGCTTGCCCCATTGATTATGCGCTTAAAGAACAAAGGCATTATTACTGTAAGAGCCGTTTCCGAGGAACTAAACAGAAAGTGCATACCAACATTCTGTGCCGGTGGAAAATGGCACCCAAGTACCGTGTATGCCTTGATGAACAGGCTTAATAGAGTGAAAACAATTTAAATCAATAAATTATGAAACATGTAAATGAAAAAGAAATCCTCTTTGATGATTTCGCAGTAATCGAAAAACAATTAGGTGAGGGTTATCTAACCAATAACTCGGTTATGAATTCTGATTGTACGAATAACATCTATTCCCCAAAAGAAGATGAGCGAGTTAGTGCCTAAAAAAGCCCCCGGGCTTGTTATTCAGTTGGTCAATGAGGATTACGGCTTTGTCGTAAACTGTTCCTATCCAAATTCATTTAGAATATTGAATAGAACACAGTATGATATTCTTATGGCTATCGATAACGAAAACGATATCCAGTCGATTGCTGATCGGCTGGATATTGAATTTGAGGATTTGGAAAAACTTTTGTCATTGCTTGGGAAAAAAGAAATTATCAGATTTGATGATAATTTTAGTACTCCACAAAAACCAGACGAAACAAAATCCCTCAATTTCTGGATTCATACGACTAATGCCTGTAATCTTGGTTGTAGCTATTGCTATATTTTAACCCTTAATACAGGAAAGGGAATGCCTGACACTGTAAGGCAACAATTGCTGCATAAGTTTGTAGAAGCGGTAAGAATAAAAGGTATTAAACAAATCAAACTTAGATTGGCAGGTGGTGAGCCAATGTCGCAATTTAATGTTTGGAAAACATTCATACCCGAAGCTATGGCTGTTTTAGCCGATGAAGGATGTAAGTTAGAAGTCGCAATGATTACCAATCTAACGATGCTTACAGATGAAATTGTTGAATTTTCAAAAAAGTACAGTATAAGTTATGGCGTTTCTTTGGATGGTGTGGGTGCCGTGCATGATGCGACAAGACAATTTAGATCAGGTTCAGGCTCATTCAGTTTAGTTGATGCAAATATCAGAAAGCTCTTAGCCAATGATATTTCTATTTCAGTGAATACGGTCATAAGCAATCATAACCTTTTTGGCCTACCAGACTTAACAAGATACCTTATTTCGCTTGATATTCCTTATAGGTATTCAATTGTTAAAGGAGAGGCGATTAATGCTGAATTTTTAAATGATTATCTAACCCAATCGCATGACATCATGATGGAAGCGATTGATGCTGGCTGGAAGTTTTCCAAAAAATATCAGTTTTGCGATCTCAAGCCAAATGAATTAGGGTTTCAGACCTGTGCCTCTGGATTTTCGGGAGGGGCTATCTATGTTGATGGCTCATTTAAGTATTGTCATGTTCAGTTTGGAACAGAAACCAGTTCATCAGCTTCTATTTTTAGTGAAGAATTAGACTTGGTAGATATGATTGAAAACGGTGAACACCACGAAGATATAAAATCGGCAGATTGCCAGAAATGCAAGTATAGGTCTGTTTGTACCAGCGGTTGCCCTGTTTATCGTGTAAACAACAAAGACCCGCAATGCAGCCTTTACCATAACTTCATCCCCACCTATTACACCCTTCAAGCACAGGAGCGATTGAAACTATTGCGTAATTACGGCATGATGTAACCATAAGTTAAACTAAACTGCTTTTCAGGATGGTGCGTATTGACAGGTATAATTCTTCCACTTTTAGCTCTGATTGGTACGTTCTATCAATTGTATCTTCAACGTGTCCATAATGAAAAATCACTGAGGCCGCTTGTTCAGATCGATCTAACGGATCACGAACGACTATTATATGTACATGTCCAAAATAATGGTGTTGGCCCCTACATTGTAGAAAGGCTTGTGTTTTTCAAGGATGATAAAACTTACTTTAACATTGAAGATTGTTTGGATTTAAGCCCAAGGACATATCAGCACATATCCGTAACGGAAACGGTAAAGAAAGTAGTTCCGCCTGGTATGTTTCTTCAAGTGTTCTCACATCGCTTTGATGAAAAATGTAGCGATCAAGAAATCAATGATGTTCGTCAACAGCTAGCGGTGCTAAAGCTGAAGGTTGAAGGGCGGGATATTTATAATAACCGGATCACAGCAAAAAGAGAGTTAAGCTGGTTTATGAGACATGGTGTTTCTGAATAGGTCGGATAATAGACAAAGCCAACAAATGATGAGCAATGAAAAAGGGATGACAATTTCTTGCCATCCCATATCTAAATTAACGCTCTCAATATCTAAAGTAAAAATAATTTTTGAATATGCAGAATTAAAAAATATTCTAATTTTGTAAAATAAACACCTCTCAAAATGACAGTAATAAACTACAGAACTACACTTTACACCCTTGAAAATATCCATCTTGAAGATGAAATTTGCGATACTTATCAAACCTGTGGTAAAGTAATAGAAATTGAAAAAGTGACTAAAAGAAATTCAGTTTTCTTTAATTATGTTTTAGATACCGGACAGAACATTTCCATCGTAAGATAATGTCAAATGGTTTGCTAAACCTAAGTTTACACTACCGGATTTCGTTGAAAGAACTTAAATTAGCCGTTTTACAAATTAACGCTATTTCATGAATCCTAGGATAACTTTTCACCCAAAGTAATCAATAAGATCAGGCTACAATCAGCATTGATCTGTTCAAATCCAGATTGCCGAAAGTTGACAGTTGCGCCATCACTACAGATGCTAAAGTACAGTATATGGGCGAAGCAGCGCACATTAGTGCGGCAGCGATAAATGGCCACAGGTATATTGCAACCATGCTGCCAAAAGAAAGAGATGATGTTTAGGTTTAATAAATAACTCCTACTATTACATCTTTGCTTTCAAGATCATAGTCATTTTAGGTACTAGTAGATGATTATAAGTGGAATTAAAGATTGATTGAACGACTTCCCTTAAAGACAGTTTGACAAATTCTATTTTTCCCTATGCTCTCAATCCATATAAAGCCATACCACTGAACAGATATTTAGAAATTTAATTTATGGCAATATTTGCATATAAACTGTTAATATCATGCTGATTACCAGGTGGCTAATTTATTATATTGCATTATAATTCATATCTAAATCTCAAAAAAATGAAAAAACTATTTTTTATAGCTTTTTCCGCTATTGCGCTAAACAGCTATGCAGGCGTTGGTAAACCATTCTTAAAAACGTTAAAACCACTACCTCCATGCACAGTAACAAGGTGTGTAACAACAAATTCATTCTTTTATTGCACGTATACAAATGTTGCAACTGATTTTACCGTAACAGGATGTCATACTGAAACTGGTCCTACATGCCAAAATGCAAGTGATCTAGCAATGACTGGAGCAATCCAGAAGATGAATGATCAAAGAACGGCTTTGCTAGCAACCTTATCACAAGGTTGTAAACCTACGCCACCACCAATACTCAATTAGATTATTTCATTAGCTTAGCTTGCCTTATTTCTAAATATTGATTTATGCGCAAGCTAAGTATGAAATGATTTTATCATTTACTCTTTTTTCTGACTGACACTAAGCGGAATTCATTTATCTAAAATGCATTTAACTAATCTATAAAAATGAAAACAAATATCATTATTTGGTTTTGCCTGCTGCCATCAATGATATATGGTCAAAACCTCATAGCAAAATATCAAGTTACAAAAACTGTTTCGAGCGGAAACTCCGAAGGGGTAAAATATTTTGACTTGCCCTTAAGTGGCCTATTATACAGAAAAGGTTCTCAATATATTTATTGGGAGGAACCCCAATATTTAAACAAATATCCTAAAGGTATTATTGATTATGACCTAGGAAGTGAGAAAATAAGCTTAATTTTAAATACAGATAGTATTCAGAGTGTCTTTTACACAAACTTCGATAATCACATTCAGCGTGTTGCAGCAATAAATTCTAGCGTAGCGACTTACGAGAATGAGTTTGATGACGATTTTGCCCTAGATTGGGTTTATAAGCAGGAAACTAAAACTATTGATGGATTAAAATGTCAATTGGCAGTTAGTAGCAATCAATGGAGTGTTTGGTTTTGCGCTGACATCCCATGCCGTTCAGGAATTTTCAATATCAGAGGTTTACCAGGTTTGGTCGTAGAAGCGGACTGGCTTGCAGCGAAAGCACATTATAAATTGATTAGTTATGATACTCAAAGCCAAGTTGCTGATGATATATTCAACTTAAAAATTTTAGAGACAAATGTGATAAAAGGCGACAAGCTGAGATCAAATAAACTGCCAAGGGGAAAAACAAAAGAGCAAAAGCGCCTAGAATTAATTAATCAGAATCACTGATAATGCGCCAAATATTCTTTTTGGCTATGATGTGTTTCTTATTTTTTCAAGTAAATGCTCAGCGTGTAAATTTGAAACTTGTTATTGTTGATGACATTGAATTGAATCAAATTACTAATTGTAACATCAAAATATCCGGCAATAAAAGTACCAGTATCTATCTATATTTTAATACTGGTGATAAAAATACATTTGATAGAGATATTTTACCACAGCTAAAAGATGATAGCTTACGGGTGAGTATCAGTCATATTAATTATCGAGATACTACGATAACTATTCCTTCAAAAACAACATTAACCCAATTCACTGCAAAACTTGGTTTAAAAAATATTCGTCTCGAAGACATAGACATCAAAGGCCCCACAATGTGGAAACGTGGTGATACAACTAATTTCAGGGCAGATGCATTTAAAGAAGGGGATGAAAAAAAATTAAAGGATTTAGTAAAGAAGATGCCTGATTTTGTTTTGCAGGAAAACGGAGATCTGTTTTATAAAAATAAACCTGTTGATAGGATAATGGTTGATGGGGAGGAACTGTTCGCAGATAAGGTTAAACTAATGTTGAATAGTTTTCCAATTCACGTAATCGATCTGGTACAAGTTACTGAAAATCAAAGTGGCAATAAATTGCTGTCAGGATTTACAGGAAGTGAAACTTACCTAAATCTCACATTAAAGAAAAATGTATTTAAGCTAGGTTTTGGTGATTTTGAAGGTGGCGTAGGAAACAAAGATCGCTATATGATTAACGGTGTTTTGTTTAGTCTTGGTAAAGACGTGAAATTAGGATATATAGGAAATTTAAATAGTGTTGGAGATGGTTTAGATTGGAAATTGAAAACTGAAGTCAAAAACCAAGCCGAACAAGAAGTTGAATCGCTTGCAATGCTTAGTAATCCAACAAATTTTATTCCTAACCTTACAAACCGCTACTATCTCCATAATAATCTATTTGATAATCGTATCAATCTTATTATACCTGTACGAAAAAATATAAAGGTGAAAACTGAATTCACTTATTTAAGTGATAGGCAAAATCAAACTAGTTTCAATGAAAATACTTTCTATGACGGACAAGCCTATATCAACAGGCAGGAAAATAGCTTATCAACTTATAAACCGAAATTATTCAATATTAAACAAACTCTAAATTTTGAACTCGATTCGAAAAATCTGCTGCAATTTAAGGCTAGTTGGTTATCAGATAGATCACAGGGGAAACAAAATTCAGTTTTTATTCAGAATGCTATAAATAGTAACATTCATAATTTGATTGAAAATAATTTCAATAGCATTGCTCTTAATGCTGCGTTGACTAATAGGTCTGACCAAAAAAGGGCTAGCGAAACTACCCTGGATTTTAATATACAAACAATTCGACAATCTATAGATAACATCTCTCCACAGTGGAATGGAATTTTTGGTTTGCTAGATTCCAGATACAATCAGCTCAATCAGGACATAGACAATATATACCGCCAGTTCAGATTAAGCCACCAAAGATATTTTATTCTAAATGGAAATAAAATCAAATGGGATAATCGCCTCCAGATTTACAATTTAAAACGTATTGATCAAGCATTGTTATCTGATTCCCTTCAACAGCTCTCGATAACACCACCAATAGGGAATAACAACGGTGTATATACGAGACGTCTGTTAACATCAGGTATCTCTGGTAGAAATGGATCAGTAGATAATAGTCTTGGCTATACAATAAATTTTGGTTTAAGCCAAACAACATTGTTGGAAAACGATTTAGAACAGAAATATGTTTTACCAGAATTTGAAGGAAATATACAGTATGGTTATACCACCTTTAGTAAAATCCGTAATATTACAAGTTTAAACCTTACCAATTCAGCCATTCCTATTCACTCGATAAATAGTACTTATAGACCTACGACATTAAGCAGCTACGATAGAATCTTGGCTATAAACAAATCATTAAAAGCTATAACTTTAAGTCATAACGTTTTCTATAAATGGCCAAATCAGCTAGGTAATAGTTCGGTTTATTTTTCATACAATTATGATTTTAATAAGGCCATTCCCAACTTTTATTTCCGTGATTTTTTATCATTTAGGACAGATAGTTTAGTTAATAAGGGGGTGAATGGATTTAGAATATCAACTAAGCAGGTTTTTCCGTCTCTGATGCTTAAGGCTGTAATCGAAATCAACGCAAGCTTTAGTGAATCTAAAAACCTATTACCGATTTTACAAAATGTATCTAAAGTTGTTAGTCAAAATTCCACATTAGAAGTATTGTTAAAAAAGAATTGGAATAAATCTTACTACTTAACTCTTGGTGCAAATTATATTGGCAATCAAGTGCGCACACCTGATGTTTTAACTAGCCAAAATAATTCTATAACTAAGTCTGCTGACATAGTTTCCAGTATCAAGCAGCGCCTCATACTTAAAAATAACATCAACATTTCACTGAACACCAAGTTAGTCTATAACAATCTAAATACCAATTACACTGCTAACTTCATGCTAATGGATTTAGAATTTAATATGAAACCTAGAGTGGTGCCTTTATATTTTTCGGTTAAAGGTGAAAATCTTACTAACAGAAAATTCTATACAGTATTTTATCAGTTTGATTCTAATCAAACGTTGAACCAAATTCCCCTTATTGGTAGAAGCTTTTACCTTTCAATTCGTTATGAACTCTGAAATGACAAACAATTTTCTCTAATTATAAATTAGCTTGTGCCATCCACGATCATATATTTTTTTCGAAGTTCTCGGCTACTAATAAGTTTTCTTTCGGAGATACTTCACCTATGGGTTAATTTTCAAACGTTGATTTAACAACCATTTTATCTTATATTCAAATGCATAAATAAGTCAACTTGATACAAAGCAGGGTGTTCATATCACCATTTTTATGATAAAGTTGTTCTTATAAACTTGAATTGTTATAGTTAAAGGGCAGGGGAAAAGCATGAATGATAATTTCTCACCATCAGATCAGTATGCCAAATATCACCCTCCTTATCCAAAAGAACTATTTGATTTTTTGAATGATGTGGTTGAACCTAAAAATTATGTTTGGGATTGTGGCACAGGAAATGGTCAGTTAGCATTCGAATTGGCAAAAACTTTTGGTGAAGTTTTTGCAACAGACATTAGCCAATCCCAAATTTATAATTCATTTAAAGCTAAAAATATTGTGTATTCGGTGCAGCCTGCAGAGCAAACAAATTTTAATGATGAAGTTTTTGATTTAATTATTGTCGGGCAAGCTATTCATTGGTTTGATTTTGACAAGTTTTATAGTGAGGTCAACAGAACCCTTCGGCCAGATGGGGTAATTTGTATCGTTGGTTATGGTCGAATACAAGTGTCAGATGATATTGACGAAATCATATCAGATTTATATAGCAATGTTCTTGCTTCTTATTGGGAAAAAGAACGGCGGTATGTTGAAGAGAATTATCAAACAATTCCTTTTCCATTTGATGAAATTGAATTACCGGAATTTGCTAATGAACGTAGATGGGAACTTGATCAATTAGTGGGCTACCTAAATACCTGGTCTGCTGTGAAACATTTTATTAAAGCTAACGGGTATAATCCTATTGATGAGATAAAACCTAAATTACAAGAACTATGGGGGACAAGAGATTTAAGAAGAATGTATTTCCCCATGATGGTGCGTATGGGAGTGAAATTCGAGTAACTAATATTAGTCACGATTGAGTCGATCTCGAAGAATACTAAGCTTAAGCGAGTTTAATGATTGATAAATGCACTATATTTATCTCTAATTTGTTTAATAAGGTCATCTCATGTCAAGCATCGATTCCTATCATAGAAATATTCAAAGAAAAAATTCCGAATTGGTTCGTTTGCAACAGAACAAAGCGGATGAAAGTAAAAAGATTGCTGCTTTCTCCAGCAAAATCAATTCAACAATTCAGGCGATTAGCAAATCAACTAATTCCAGTACTATCAAATCTAAAAATAATGAGATTGATAGGTATCGTAAAGGCCAAGCTGATAGCGAGAAGAAAATTGCTGATATTTCTTCGAAAATCGTAAAAAAGCAAAAGGAGATTAATGATGAACAGATCAAATTATCTCGTGAAGAAGCAAATCAACAAAAGAAACAAGTATCGGACAATCTAAAGCAGCAACGAGATCATCAATTGCGCATGTCACAAATTACTCAAACAATGGCAAAACATGATTCACTGCATTCCGAAACACGCTCACAGCTTGAATTGCTGCGTAAACTTCCAGAGAAGATAATCGTCTTATTTCTTGCCTCTAACCCAATAGATCAACAACAACTGCGGTTAGACGAAGAGGCAAGGGCCATTAATGAAATGATCCGTGGTTCAAAACACCGAGACGTGGTAAAACTCGAAACTCGTTGGGCAGTTCGTCCTCTAGATATTTTACAAGCTCTCAATGAGCTGGAACCAACAATCGTCCATTTCAGTGGGCATGGTTCTGACAATGATGAAATCGTATTTCAAAGTTCGAGTGGCAAAGCGCAACTTGTAACAACAAATGCGCTAACTCAAACTATGTCGGCATCGTCTGATAGTATTCGCCTCGTATTTTTCAATACGTGTTATTCCTATAATCAAGCTCGTGAAATCACTAATTTCGTAGAAGCTGCAATTGGGATGAATACGACTATCGGAGACGAAGCTGCTCGAATTTTTGCAGCACAATTTTATTCTGCTATTGGTTTTGGATTTTCTTTGCAGAAAGCGTTTTCTCAAGGTAAATCGGCTATCATGCTTGAAGGTATTTCGGAAGAAAATACGCCAGAACTGTATGTGAAAGATGGTTTAGATGCTGATCAAATATTTTTAATTGAAGTAAAATAGAGGTTTTTATGGTTACTTGGACAGATCTTAAACGATCAAATGATATAATTCTTGCAGTATGGCCCTCTTATAAACCATTGCACGATAAATGGTTTATGTATGAGCTTGTCGAAAAAGATAATCTGCAGCCGTTTTGGCGCTTACGCTATTTAAGAAGAGAAAATGATAGTCTTTCTGTTGATCATCATTCGGATCGGGAAGTAGCACTTACGGCAGCCAATCTTCTAAATGTGGAACTGAAACAGGCTTTAGAGGTTAGACAACTTGATGCTCAAATTAAAAAATCTCTCCAATTGAAAACTGAGAAGGCATTACAATCTAAAAAGCGTCTTGCGGATGAAGAAGACTTGATGCTTGCTCAGGCCATTCATCTTCACAAAAATGATGAAAGAATTGATGCTAGTTCGCTTACAGTTCATCCTGACGCAGAAATTTATCGAGATGCAATACACGCTCAGCTAGAAATTATGCCATATCTTGATGTTGTCAGAGTTGGGGCACCACAAGAACGCTTTCGTCAATTCATAATTATCAAGAATTCGGAAGGTACTTGGTCAAAGCCATATATGGCTACAGAGAAAAGTGCTGCAATCGCTGAACGGGCAAAAATTGCACACGGTTACAGCTTAAGTGAAACCATGCATTGGGGAAAAGCTAAAGCAGCCATCCGCGAGAAGCTTTTGCCACGTGCGAACCAATTACTACAGCTTGCCAGTGTTCAACGACTTTTAGCTGAAGCGCTTGCTCGTGGTGAACGTGCATTGGTTTCTAATGGAATTATCTTTTGGTATGAGGAAGACGGAAAATCAATAGGATGGCAGGTTAAAGCAACATCGACATCGCGTGATGCGGAGGGTGCTACTATCTGGAAAGAGGGTACGATTCATTCGACGAATCACGGACGTTTAGTAATATTACCGTATATCAAAGAGGATGGCGAAAAAGTCAAAGGACATACAAAAAACGGCCCAAATGATGGTCGTGCATTACCACGACATCCTGATCATTATGTTGATATTCCGTTCGCATCCTATGAGGGGGATTTGATGATAAGGTTATTTGGCGAACTACCATACGAATAGATGTATAGGCACCATGTTATCGAAAGTTTCTTTATACGTGTAAATAATGTAAATTAGCATTATGGAGGCAATCACTATTTAGAATATGGATATTCCGACCCATACTACACCACCCATTCCGAGGCATAGTACACCAGTCATTCCGAGCCAAAGTACACCAGTTTTTGTTTGAGGCAATTAAATA
>Ga0308159_1000295_pt1 | contig 140582 bp, 123 predicted proteins | sample PhyCR1_FD_201040 | JGI IMG/M metagenome (GOLD analysis project Ga0308159, IMG submission 201040) | Phyllosphere microbial communities from UC Gill Tract Community Farm, Albany, California, United States - DLSLC.R1 | ecosystem: Host-associated > Plants > Phyllosphere > Unclassified | place...
CAAGTGCGGTTTCCGCGCTGGCGACAACGCTCCTATGGCGTACGTTGAACTGGTTGATCGTGCTGTCGGCGGTGAAGCTGTATCCGCTGAGTAAGACGTCAGTCTGAAACAAGGAACCGGGCCTAGCGCCCGGTTTTTTGTGTCTGCCTATATTGGATATTTCTATCGTTAGCTAATGTGTAATGCATTGGATGTTGTAACACTGGTGGTCAATACTCTTTGTCAGCCGATTAGCCGGCAGTTTCACAGACTGACAGAGGAAGATTGAGCATGAGCCAGACCAAAACTCTTACTACCGCAAGTGGCGCTCCTGTCGCTGATAACCAGAACTCTCGTTCCGCCGGCCCCCGGGGCCCTCTGCTTCTCGACGATTTTCACCTGATCGAAAAGCTCGCCCATTTCAACCGCGAGAATATTCCCGAGCGTCGCGTGCACGCCAAGGGTTCAGGCGCCTATGGCACTTTCACCGTTTCTCGTGATATCACCGAGTACACCAGCGCCAAGTTGTTTGAGGCGGTAGGCAAGAAGACTCCGACCTTCCTGCGTTTTTCCACGGTGGGCGGCGAGCGTGGTTCGGCAGACACCGAGCGGGACCCACGCGGCTTTGCCCTCAAGTTCTACACCGAAGAAGGCAACTGGGACATCGTAGGCAACAACACCCCGGTGTTCTTCATTCGCGACCCGCTGAAGTTTCCCGACTTTATTCACACCCAGAAGCGCTTGCCCCAGAGCAATCTGAAAAGTGCCCAGATGATGTGGGATTTCTGGTCCCATTCGCCCGAGGCGCTGCACCAGGTAACCATTCTGTTTTCCGATCGGGGTATTCCGGACGGCTACCGCCACATGCATGGCTTTGGCAGCCACACCTACAGCCTGATCAACGCCAAGGGTGAGCGGCACTGGGTCAAGTGGCACTACAAGACCAAGCAGGGCATCAAGAACCTGGCGCCGGCTGACGCAGCGCGCCTGGCCGGTACCGATCCTGATTACGCCCAGCGCGACCTGTTCAATGCGATCGAGCGCGGTGAGTTTCCGAAATGGAGCGTGTGTATCCAGGTCATGACCGAAGCTCAAGCCACCGCGCATTACGAGAACCCCTTCGATGTGACCAAGACCTGGTCGCAGAAAGAGTTCCCGTTGATCGAAGTGGGTGAGCTGGAACTGAACCGCAACCCGTTGAATTACTTTGCAGAGGTCGAGCAGGCTGCATTCGGCCCTAGCAACATGGTACCTGGGGTAGGTCTTTCGCCGGACCGCATGCTGCAAGGCCGGGTATTCGCATACGCCGACGCGCATCGCTACCGTGTGGGTACCAACCACCAACAGTTGCCGGTGAACGCTCCATTGAGCCCGGTGAACAGCTACCAGCGCGACGGCTCCATGGCTTTCGGTACCAATGGTGGTGCGGCGCCTAACTACGAGCCCAACAGCTATGGCGATGCGCCGAAGCAGGCTCCACGTTATGCCGAGCCGGCCCTGGCACTCAGCGGTGCTGCGGACCGCTACGATCATCGTGAAGACACCGACTACTACAGCCACGCTGGTGCGTTGTTCCGCCTGATGAACGATGAGCAGAAGGCATTGCTGATCAATAACATCGCGGGCGCCATGGCTGGAGTGACGGCTGATGTGGTTGATCGGCAGTTGCAGCATTTCTACAAGGCCGACCCGGCTTACGGCGAAGGCATCGCCAAAGCTTTGGGCGTATCGCTCAAGTAAGTCTAAATAAGAAGCAGAACCGCCCTCATTTGGGCGGTTTTTGCGTTATTTCTACTGGTTTTCTCAGATATTCTTCACTTTTTCAGCTATTTCTAAGTGACCTGCAAGTCAGCTTGGTTCAAACTATCCACTTTCAAGCAGGGAGATGTAGGGCGATGCAAGGTCACCCGGACGTAATCGATTACCTCAACACGTTGCTGACGGGCGAGCTGGCAGCACGAGACCAATATTTCATCCACTCGCGGATGTACGAAGACTGGGGCTTTACCAAGCTCTATGAGCGTATCAACCATGAAATGGAAGAGGAGGCGCAACACGCCGACGCCCTGATGCGCCGCATCCTGATGCTCGAAGGTAGTCCGCGCATGCGCCCTGACGATCTCGACACCGGAACCACGGTGCCGGAGATGCTGGCCAGCGACCTGCGCCTGGAATACAAGGTGCGCGCCGCGTTGTGCAAAGGCATCGAGCTGTGCGAGTTGCACAAGGACTATGTCAGCCGCGACATCTTGCGCATCCAGCTGGCGGATACCGAGGAAGATCACACCTACTGGCTGGAGAAGCAGTTGGGCCTGATCAAGTCCATCGGCCTGGAGAACTACCTGCAATCGCAGTTCTGATTGCCTTAGGTTTTGCTGCCTGTTCGCGAGCAAAGCTCGCTTCTGCGGGAAGCGCAGCAACCCCTAGAGACAAAAAAGCCCCTGGCACCGTCAAGTGCCAGGGGCTTTTTCATGGGCCTCAGGCGCGGTCGCGGGTCAGCAACGGCTTGAGGTAGTGCCCGGTATGGGACTGCGGCATCTCCGCAACCTGCTCCGGGGTGCCCACGGCAATGATCTGGCCGCCCTTGGAACCGCCTTCCGGCCCCAGGTCCACCAGCCAGTCGGCGGTCTTGATCACATCCAGGTTGTGTTCGATCACCACCACGGTGTTGCCGTGATCGCGCAGGCGGTGCAGTACGTCCAGCAACTGCTGGATATCCGCAAAGTGCAGGCCCGTGGTCGGCTCATCAAGGATATACAGAGTCTTGCCGGTGTCGCGCTTGGACAGCTCGCGAGACAACTTGACCCGCTGCGCTTCGCCACCGGACAGGGTCGTCGCCGACTGCCCCAACTTGATGTAGGACAGGCCCACATCCATCAGGGTCTGCAGCTTGCGCGCCAGGGCAGGCACCGGGTCGAAGAACTCCCTGGCTTCCTCGATGGTCATTTCCAGCACCTCGTGGATGCTCTTGCCCTTGTACTTGATTTCCAGGGTTTCGCGATTGTAGCGCTTGCTCTTGCACACGTCGCAGGGCACGTAGATGTCCGGCAGGAAGTGCATTTCCACCTTGATCAGGCCATCGCCCTGGCAAGCCTCGCAGCGCCCACCCTTGACGTTGAAGGAGAAGCGACCGGGCCCGTAGCCCCGGGAGCGCGACTCGGGTACCCCGGCGAACAGCTCGCGGATCGGGGTGAACAGCCCGGTGTAGGTCGCCGGGTTGGAGCGCGGAGTCCGGCCGATCGGGCTCTGGTCGATATCCACTACCTTGTCCAGGTGCTGCAGGCCGTTGATGCTGTCGTGTGGCGCGGCTTCCAGGGTGGTGGCGCCATTCAGTGCGGTGGCGCTCAAGGGGAACAGGGTGTTGTTGATCAGGGTCGACTTGCCCGAGCCCGATACCCCAGTGACGCAGGTCAGCAGGCCAATGGGGATCTCCAGGTCGACATTGCGCAGGTTGTTGCCGCGAGCGCCCTTGAGGGTCAGGGAGAGCTTCTTGTTGCGCGGCGTGCGCTTGGCCGGCACCACGATCTTCACCCGGCCCGAGAGGTATTTACCGGTCAGGGAGTCCGGATGGGCCATGACCTCTGCGGCGGTGCCTTCGGCAACGATTCGCCCGCCGTGCACACCGGCCCCCGGGCCGATATCGACGACATAGTCGGCCAGGCGAATGGCGTCTTCATCGTGTTCAACCACGATCACCGTGTTGCCGATGTCGCGCAGGTGTTTCAGGGTTCCCAGCAGGCGATCGTTGTCCCGCTGATGCAGGCCGATGGACGGCTCGTCGAGGATGTACATCACCCCCACCAGGCCGGCGCCGATCTGGCTGGCCAGGCGGATACGCTGGGCTTCGCCGCCGGACAGGGTGTCCGCGCTGCGGTCCAGGGTCAGGTAGTCGAGCCCGACGTTGACCAGGAACTGCAGGCGCTCGCGGATTTCCTTGAGGATCTTGTCGGCGATTTCGCCACGGCGCCCGGTGAGTTTCAGGGTGCCGAAATAATCGGTGGCGTCGCCGATGGGCAGGCTGGTGACTGCCGGCAGGGTTTTCTCGCCCACCCAGACGTGCCGCGCTTCGCGACGCAGGCGGGTGCCACGGCAATCCGGGCAGGGCTGGGTGCTGAGGAACTTGGCCAGCTCTTCACGCACGGTGGCCGACTCGGTTTCCCGGTAGCGGCGCTCCAGATTCGGCACTATCCCTTCGAACGGGTGGGAGCGCTTGACGATGTCGCCCCGGTCGTTGAGGTATTTGAAGTCGACGTTCTGGGTGCCGCTGCCGTGCAGGATGACCTTCTGCTGATCCGCCGGCAGTTGGTTGAACGGTACTTCCAGGCTGAAGCCGTAATGAGAGGCCAGCGAACCGAGCATCTGGAAGTAATAGACGTTGCGCCGGTCCCAGCCGCGTATCGCCCCTTCGGCCAGGGTCAGCTCGCCATTGACCAGGCGCTTGATGTCGAAGAACTGCTTGACCCCCAGCCCGTCGCAGGTCGGGCAGGCACCGGCCGGGTTGTTGAAGGAGAACAGCTTGGGTTCCAGTTCGCTGATGGCGTGGCCGCAGATCGGGCAGGCGAAGCGCGCGGAGAAGATCATCTCCTCTCCCGGCTCGTCGTCCATCGGCGCCACCAGGGCAATCCCGTCCGCCAGTTTCAAGGCGGTTTCAAAGGATTCGGCCAGGCGCTGCTGCAGGTCGGCGCGGACCTTGAAGCGGTCGACCACCACATCGATGGAGTGCTTCTTCTGTTTATCCAGCTTCGGCAGCTCGTCCAGCTCGAACAGCTTGCCGTTGACCCGGGCGCGAACGAAGCCCTGGGCTCGCAACTCTTCGAAGACCGACAGATGTTCGCCCTTGCGCTCGCGGATCACCGGGGCCAGCAGCATCAGCTTGCTGCCTTCGGGCTGGGCCAGCACCAGGTCGACCATCTGGCTGACGGTCTGGGCTTCCAGCGGGATGTCGTGGTCCGGGCAGCGTGGAGTACCGACGCGGGCATAGAGCAGGCGCAGGTAGTCGTAGATCTCGGTGATGGTGCCGACGGTGGAGCGCGGGTTGTGGGAGGTGGATTTCTGTTCGATGGAAATCGCCGGCGAGAGCCCTTCGATGGTGTCGACATCGGGCTTTTCCATCATCGACAGGAACTGTCGGGCATAGGCCGAGAGCGACTCGACATAGCGGCGCTGGCCTTCGGCATACAGCGTGTCGAAAGCCAGGGACGACTTGCCGGACCCAGACAGCCCGGTGATGACGATCAACTTGTCCCGCGGCAGGGTCAGGTCGATGTTCTTCAGGTTGTGGGTGCGGGCCCCACGAATCAGAATCTTGTCCAAAAGTGGCCTCGATCGGCGGGCGTAAAGGCAGGAGTATAAAACCAAACACTGGATGGATGCACACTATCGTTCGGCGCTTTTTTGATCGCTGGCATGGGCTGCGCGGCAAAGCGTCGCCATATACCCCCTCAATCGATCCGACTGGTAGAATCGCCGCCGGTTCACATGAGGTTTATCCATGCACGATCCCCACAACGAACGCATGAGTGGCAGCGAGACCCGCGCGGCAAGCGGGCTGGCCCTGGTGTTCGCCTTCCGTATGCTTGGCATGTTCATGGTACTGCCGGTCCTGGCGACCTATGGAATGGATCTCGCAGGAGCGACCCCGACCCTGATCGGGCTGGCGATTGGTGCCTATGGCCTGACCCAGGCAGTGTTCCAGATTCCCTTCGGGATCATTTCCGACCGTATCGGTCGTCGTCCGGTTATCTACCTGGGGTTGATCGTGTTCGCCCTGGGCAGTGTGCTGGCGGCCAACGCCGATTCGATCTGGGGGGTGATCGCCGGGCGTATCCTGCAGGGCGCCGGCGCAATTTCCGCGGCGGTGATGGCACTGCTTTCCGACCTGACCCGCGAACAGCACCGGACCAAGGCCATGGCCATGATTGGCATGACCATCGGCCTGTCCTTTGCCGTGGCCATGGTGGTGGGCCCGCTGCTGACCCGCAGTTTCGGGCTTTCGGGGCTGTTCCTGGCCACCGGGGCCATGGCCCTGGTGGGCATTCTGATCATCGCCTTCATGGTGCCGCGCTCAACCGGGCCGCTGCAGCACCGGGAATCCGGAGTGGCGCGCCAGGCGCTGATCCCGACCCTCAAGCACCCCGATCTGCTACGCCTGGATCTTGGTATCTTCGTGTTGCACGCGATGCTCATGTCGAGCTTCGTGGCCTTGCCCCTGGCGCTGGTGGAAAAAGCCGGCCTGCCCAAGGAGCAGCACTGGTGGGTCTACCTCACCGCACTGCTGATTTCGTTCTTCGCCATGATCCCGTTCATCATCTACGGCGAGAAGAAACGCAAAATGAAACGAGTTCTGTTGGGCGCGGTCAGTACGCTGCTGCTCACCGAGCTATTCTTCTGGGAGTTCGGCGACAGCCTGCGGGCGCTGGTGATTGGTACCGTGGTGTTCTTCACCGCGTTCAACCTGCTGGAAGCGTCCTTGCCGTCGCTGATCAGCAAGGTTTCGCCGGCGGGTGGTAAAGGAACGGCGATGGGGGTGTATTCCACCAGCCAGTTCCTCGGTTCGGCACTGGGCGGCATCCTCGGCGGCTGGTTGTTCCAGCATGGCGGTTTGTCGGCTGTGTTCCTTGGATGCGCAGTCCTGGCTGCACTCTGGCTGGCCTTTGCTGTTACCATGCGCGAGCCCCCGTATGTGACGAGCCTGCGCTTGCCGTTATCGCCCGAAGCGATCCGCGAAGCCGGCCTGGTCGAGCGCCTGAAGGCCGTTGTTGGGGTAACAGATGCCGTAGTGGTGGCCGAAGAGGCCGCCATTTACATCAAATTGGACACCGAATTATTGGATCGCACGACCCTCGAGCAGCTGGTCAATCCAGCGCCGTCGGCGAGCGAAGCCTAGGAGAACGTTATGGCCCGTGGGGTTAACAAAGTCATATTGGTCGGCACTTGCGGCCAGGATCCCGAAGTTCGCTACCTGCCTAACGGTAACGCCGTGACCAACCTGAGTCTGGCCACCAGCGAGCAGTGGACCGACAAGCAGACCGGTCAGAAGGTCGAGCGCACCGAGTGGCACCGCGTGTCGATGTTCGGCAAGGTCGCGGAGATCGCCGGTGAATACCTGCGCAAGGGTTCGCAGGTCTACATCGAGGGCAAGCTGCAGACCCGCGAGTGGGAAAAAGACGGTATCAAGCGCTACACCACCGAAATCATCGTCGACATGCAGGGCACCATGCAGCTGCTGGGTGGCCGTCCACAGGGCGACCAGCAAGGCCAGGGCGGCATGTCCAACTCGGCACCGCGTCCACAGCAGTCCCGTCCTGCTCCGCAGCCACAGCGTGAGTCGCGTCCAGCGCCACAGCAGGCCGCTCCGCAGCCGGCTCCGGACTTCGACAGCTTCGATGACGATATTCCGTTCTGATCGCTGTTTTCAGCGTTCAGCATCGATAAGAACGGGGCCATGCAGATGGCCCCGTTTTTTTATGCCCGGGTTTAACCGGTGTGCCGCATCACTCAGCTCAAAGCGCCACTCGCCGCAGTCGGCCGCTCAGTGCGACCACCTGCTGCTCCGGCGTCGGAATCGGCCGCCCACTCAGGCCCATGCCTTCACTCACCAGCACCGCGTCTCCGACGCAGCACAGGTTGGAAGGCGTATCCAGGCCCTTGGCGAGTACTTGCACGCTGCGTTGCTGCAAATCGCAGCGCAGCAGGCGGCCGCTGAAGCGGGCGAAGCCGCCGTGCAGGACTTCGCCGGCCCAGTCCGGCGGCAACGGTTGCAGCAGCCGGTCGCACAGTTCCAGCACCAGGATCCGCTCCTGCGGGTCCAGCGCCAGCCCGGTGGGCAGTTGCAGTCCGCGAATCAGCACCTCGATCCTGCCGCTCTCGGGCCAGACCCGGATCACCTGGCCCGCCTTGTCGGCGAAGTCGATACCCATCCGCGCCGGGTCCCGGCGCAGCTCGCCGGAGAACAGGCTGATCAGCACGGCATCCGTCTGCGGCTCGTGCACCAAGGTCACCGGCACGGCTTCCTGGCCCTGATCCAGATCGGGCAGTTGCGCCAGGACTTGTTCACCGCCTTCGGTGAACTCCACCAGTTGGTTGCTATCGGGCTTGACCGCCAGCCAGCTGCGGCGCGACGGGTGATAGCACAGCGAGTTGAGGTTGCCGCGACTATGGAACAGCGGCTCGGGCGGGTTGTATTGCAGGTCCAGCAGCTTGGAGCCGGCGACGTAGTCGGTTTGGCTGGCCAGGCAGCGCCCGTCGCCCAGGGCGATGTCCGACAGGCCCATGATTTCGTCGCGCAGCATGCGCGATTGCATGTTCATCGAACGAAAACCCTGAGCCACGACCTGAGGCGGCAGGTAGGCGCCCGGCTGGCCCGGATCCGGACGCAGGCGGCTGATGCGGCCGCTGAACGGCTGGTCCGGCAGGCCCGAGCCGGCTTCCGCCAGCAGCAGGCTGCCATCGCCTTGCAGGCAAACCCCGCGAGGGTTGAGCAGGCCCTCGGCGATGACGTGATCCGGTCGCAGCACCTGCTCGAGCTGGGTGGGAATATGCAGAGCAACGGGCATGGTCTTCTCCTTGTTCAAGGCTGCCAGGGCGTGCCATTGAGATAGGCGGTCAGCAGGGAGCGTTGGCTCGGCGACATCGAACGCACCACGGACATGTACAAGGTGGTGTTCTGGTACTCGGGGGAGATCCGGGCCAGGATCGCCTGTTTGTAACCCATCACCGCGTCGGGCTGATTGAGCTGGATGTAGCGCGACATGGCGGGGAAGGCCAGGTAATGAAAGCGCAGCACGTTTTGAAACGCCTGTTCCCAGGTGACGATGCTGCCTGTTGGAACGCCGAAGTCGCTCCAGGCGTACTTGCGGAAGTTGCTGAAGCTCTGGGTCAGAGGGTTGTTGTCGATGGTGTAGGTCAGTGTGGTGAAGCCAGCCTGGGTATTGGAACCGGCGACGGGAACGACGTTGAAACTCACCGAAGGTTGACCGGCCGGCACCGTTACCGAGTTCGGAAGCTCCAGGAAGTTCCAGTAGCGGTTGGCTTGATAGACGGCGGTCGCCGAGGCATCGATGCTGATCGGCGTAGCCTTCTGCACCGGCGCTCCCAGGTAACGTACTTGCAAGGTGATCTGCACGCCTGTGCTGTCGGGATCGAGGTAGGTGTTGCGCTGATCGCTGTAGACCCGATACGGGCATTCGGGGGCCGACAGCGCCGGGTTGCGGGTGGTCCCGGGGGCACTAATGCACAAGGGCGTGCTCTGCACCACCTGTGTCTGGGTCGAGTTGAGCGGCACGTCGATGATGCCGCCGTACCGGTAGTAGTCTTGCAGCAGCGGATTGCTGGGCTCGAAGCTCGCCAGGGGCGTGGTTCCGGCCGCGATGGTGACGGTCCCGAAGTCGGCGTTGGGGCCGATGGGGCTGGTGATGTCGTCGCGTACAGCCCTGAACGTCTGCTTGGGGATCAGGTTGACCATGTCGATGCTCAGTTGCCCGTTGGCGACCTCGGCATAGGCCACGCTGTTGATGTTCAGGTCTTTGTCGGCATTGATGATTTGGCGGCCCGGCGGACAGATCTGCGGCTCATCGGTAAACGCCGTGGCCAGGGTACCGATGACCCGGCCGATGCTCGGGTTCGGGCTGAACTGGTTGGCTGCGTAGTCGGCATTCAGTTGCTCGGTGGTCAGGGTCGGACACATTTCGAACATCACGAAACGCAGCACGATCCCGGTAGCGTTGGGCGCCTCAATCAGGGCCCGGAGTCCGGCACTTTCCTTGTTGTAGCTGACGATGCTGCTCAGCGGAAAGGTCAGTTGAAAGGTGCCGCTGGCGTGGAAGGAGCCCGGCGAGTCCATGGTTGCAGGCTCCAGCACCCGGGTATTGAGGTCGAAACTGCTGCACACGGTATCCCAGCGAATCAAGAGCTGAGGCGTGTTGCCGTTGCCGATCTGCAGGCCTCCGACAAAGATCTGGGTCGTGGTGCTGGCTGTGGGGTCCAGGTCGACCATCATTGGGCCGGAGTAGGGACCTTGTCCGGTGCCGGGGGTCACGGAGCCGAGCAGGTAAACCGGCTGTCCGACCATATCCCCTTCCAGCGCAATGTTGCCCGGGGTGCCTTGGGAACTGATCAGCGCGTTGTGCAGCGTCACCACGTGTTCGCCATAGTGGTTCCAGCCGCCGGCCGTGTACCGACTGTTGGGGCCGATTCTCGGGTCCGGGGCGTTGATCAGTTGGTACAGGTGCTCATCGCTATAGGTCTTGGCCTGGTCCGCCACGGTCGAGGTGGTCAGGTCGAACAGCTCAAGGGAGGTGGCGATGCCATTGGGCAAGGTCGGTGAGTTGTTCGGCACGCTGACGTCGGTAGAGATGCCGCCCCAGAAGTTCAGTCGGGGTCCATTCAATATGCTCATGATCTATTCCTTATCCTTGGCGACGCTGGTGACTGGGGCTTGGGCGAATCTGAACAGGAAGGAGAAGTCGCTCTTGTACTGGCTGTTGAGCGGTGCGGCCATGGAATGGCAGTTCATGCAGCTGCTGTTGGTCTGGATGTAACTTTCCATGGTGACGTTGGCCGACAGTGATGGCGTTGGTTGCCCCAAGGGGTTGCCGGGGTTATCCGGCGACTGCGGGCGTTGGGTGGTGATCAACTGGTAGTACTTGAACACGCTTTGCTGTACCTGCGGATCGCCCTGGTATTGGGTATTGATCTGCTGGGTGACGTCCGTGATCGGGGTGACCCGGTTCAGCGGGTCCGGGGTACTGAAGCTGTTACCGGGTTTTGGGGTACAGACCATTTGTCCAGCTTGTTGTTGCCACAGGCAGGGGGATTGGTTGAGGCTTTCGGCGGGCGCCTTGGCGTTGAAGTAGGAGTAGAAAATCCCCGAGACCGGTTGGTCCACCCAGCGGCCCCCCAGCTGGGTCTTGGGAGGCACGTTGTCGACCTGCTCGAAGGTCGACCAGACCCACTGCGGGAACCCCTCCACCTTGCTGATGATGTGCAACCCCACCAATCCCAAAGTGGCCTCGGTGGTGCCGTTGGGCTGTCCCTGACTGTCGAACTGGGTGACCAGGGCCTTCATTGTCAGATAGCGGCTGCTGTCGTCGGCGCTGCTGAGGATGCGCCAACTGCTCTTGATCTCGCCGGCGTTGTTGGGAAAGCTGATGTTCTTCGCTGCGTTGACGACCACCGCGTTGTAGAAGTCGTTATCGACGATGTAGTTGTAGGAGACCTCGTTGGCGGCGATGTCGTAGTAGGTCGGGTTGCCGCGCTGGTCAATCAGCCAGCCGCCCACCGCCTGGTTGTCCGCTTGCACCACCTGGGTGTTCTTGACCGCGGCGATGTTGATCAGGCTGAGATTTCTGCGGGGCAGTTGCGAGTTCCAGAGGCCCGGATTCTTGGCCCCGGGGAGGAAGGTCTCGCTGACGCTCTTGTAGGTCTGCCACACGGTATCGCCAGGGCTGCCCAGGGGCTTGCTGCAATCGGCCACTCCGCGCTGTCCCGCCTGGGCCGGCCAGTTCAGGTTGATGAACATCTTCCAGCTGTATTGATCGAAAGCCTGCTGCGACGCGCCCGCAGCAGGCACCGCAGCCGTGGGCGGGCAGCTGGTCTGCGGCGCCGCTGCGCTGGGCTGCAGGGCGCTGGCCTGCTGGCTGCCCAGGCCAAGCAACAACAGGGCGGTGAAACGGCTCCAAGGGTTCATGAGGCGGCTCCTGTCATGGCGAGGGGGGCGAAAGTTGGTTCCACTGCGGCCGCGCACCGTTCTTCAGCGATGGCGGTGGCGTGAAGAGCTGGCAGTCCGGCGGGTTGGCCGGGCATATCTTCGCCACCTGGTCCCAGGTCTTGGCCGGATTTGGTTTCTCGGTGCGCCAGTTGAGGTAGTTCTGGCTGACGATTGGCGCGTTGGCGACGCTCTCGTCACCGGAGAAATAGAACGATTGTGGATGCTGATAGGCCGGCTGGCCCGGGCCGTCGCTGCTGGCTTTCTTGTAGAACGCATAGCCGAACAGAATCGGGCTCGGCTGGACCGGGATCTCCAGCGCGTAGGCCTGCACGCTGCCATCCAGATGCTGGCTGCGGGCGGCGCTGTAGGGCAGGTGCTTGATGAAGTCCCGGCGCGGCGGGTGGTTCATGGGCGAGAACATGCAGCAGGCCGGCATGTCCTTTGGCCGGTCCTCGGGGTAGGTGAGGAAGTAGGCCTTGTTGCCCAGGGAAACGAAGGAGCAGGTGTAGTTGTTGTCCTTGATCGGGAAGATCGGCAGGCAGTACTTCTCGTAGTGCTCCATCATCGCCCCGGTGCCGTCCTTGTCGGCCGGCACATAGTCGTTGTCGTAGTAGCTGGTGCCCCGGGACACGGTGTAGTCGGCCGGTTTCAGGGTGCTGGGCGGGCTGCTGTAGGGCGGTGGGTTCTTCACGTAGTTGGCGGTGACCCGGTACATGATCCAGTCACTGACCCAGGTTGCCGGGTAGAGCGGATCGGCCGGCTCGCCGGGTTTGCGCTTGGCGATGCAGTTGTTGGTCTTGGCGTCGCACCCCCGGTCGTTGTGCACGCCCATGTTGAAGTAGACGTTGTCGGGGTAGGTCTCGGCCCATAGCGTTTGGCTGGCGCTCAGCAGGCTGGCGGCCAACAGCAGTTGCTTGAAGAGACTGGCGTTCATCTGACACTCCTTTGAAAGCGCCGGGCGACGGGGTCGCCCGGCATTCCATGAGCTGGCCTTTGTGGCTCAGCCGTGGGGGTAGTCGTTGAGTTTCAGCGGGATCGGTGGGTAGCCCTTGCTCACCAGGTCCTGGGCCCAGATCTCCAGCACCCTGCGCCGGCTTTGCGGCAGGTCCCGGGTGATCGGCATGGCCAGGGTGCTTTCCTCCTGGTAGTCCTTGCTGATCAGCACGATGAACTGGTTGATCGCGCCCTCGATGCGTTGCAGGGAGTTGAGCGGCATGAACTTGTTCATGATCGGGTAGAGGTAATAGAAAGGCTGGAGGATTCTGGGGAAGATGAACTCCTTCCAGATCCGCACGCTGGCGTCGTCCTGGGTGCACACCCGGTTCCAGCAGTCGATGAAGTCCTTGAGCATCTCCGGCTCCTGGGGCAGGACCCGCAGGGGCGCAAGGAAGTCGGTGTAGGCGTCGGTGTAGTTGAAGCTGAAGGGCACCGTCGGTTGCTGCTGGCCGTCCTGGATGAAGAAGCGCAAGGTCGGGAAGCCGGCCGCCACGGCCTTGACCGACACCTGGGCGATGCCATTGGCGTCGGTCAGGATCTGCGCCAGGCTGTACTGCACGGTGGCGTTCAGCGGGTCTGCCAGGGTGCCGCTGCGTGCCTGCCCATTGGTGAACTGCAGGCGGGGGCTCAGGGCCGCGGCCGAGGGCGTGGTCAGGAAGCTCTGGTAGAGCATGGGCTCGGATGGCTCGCTGTCCTCGACGTTCAGCACCGCGCTGAGCCGGCGGCCGCTGCCCACGTGCAACAGGCTTTCAGCGGTCTGGGTGCCGACGAACTGCGGTCGGTTCGACGTGTTGCTCCCGGGGTCCTTCGGGTAGTTGTTGAACAGGGTGAAGTTGGCCGCGTTACTGAAGGCCAGGTAATAGTCGCTGGTGGTCAGCATGTAGGCGTTGTTGTACTCCGCCACCCACAGCGCGGTGCCCGCGGGCGCGGGCAGGCCGTCGTACTGCACCATGATGCTCAGGACCCGAGTGTCGCCCACATCGATGAAGCAGCCGCTGTCGAGGACCTCGGCGGTCCACATATTCTGGGCGGCGGCGACCAGTTCCTGGCTGCCCTGCAACTGCAGCTCCAGGGCGCCCTGTTGCAACGCGGCCTGGTCGGCGGGGCTGATGGGCAGGTCCAGCAGGCCGGCGCGCTTGTCGAAGGCGGTCTGGCGATACTGTTCGAAGCCAAAACTGGCGACTTTGTGGAAAGCGCCGCCAGTGGGCCGTACCCCGATGTCGTAATCACCGGCCAGGTATTTCCCGGGCACCGGAATTCCCTGGCTCAGGTCAGTGTTGGTGGGCGGCAGTGCGGCGCTGTCTCCGGCGGGATAGAACGGAAAGGTATTGCCCAGGTCCAGGGACAGGGTGTTGTCGTGCACTTGGGCGCTGATCACCCCCAGGGTCATGGCCGCAGGCTTGGTGTCTCTGGGAACCGCCTTGCACACCGGTACCGGGGCCTTGGGTTCCAGGCGCCGGCCAGCCGGAGCGGTGGGGTATTCATTGTCGAACCACAGGCCCAGAGTACCGGCGGTGCGGCTGTAGGCCGGGTTGAAGAAGATGTCGGCGACGTTATCCAGGCCCTTCTGGTACATCGCCTGCAGCGCGGCCATGGCTTCGGGCGTCTTGGAGTGGCTGTCCACCACCGGGAAGTCGTTGAAGATGCCGTTCTTGTCGTAGAAGGTCAGGTAGGTGGTGAACCGGAACATCAGGCCCTTGGCGTTCTGGTTGATCATCTCCTGTTGCAGGGTCTTCAGCAGTTGCGAGTCGCCGACGATCCACTGCAGCTGGTCTTTCGGGAAGCAGGTCTGCCAGGTGGTAGTCACGTAGCTCAAGCCGCCGAAGGCCCCCCAGTTGAAGTTGAGGAAGCGGTCGAGCATGCGGTACCGGCGCTTCAAGGTCAGGCCGCAGGTGGCGTCCCCCAGTACCAGTTTGTCGAAGTACAGGGCGGTGAAGGTGTTCTGCCAGGGGCTGATATCGACGAAGCGCGCGGCTGTGGGCGCGGCGCTGCCGAACGGGTTGCCCTGCAACTGGTAACACTTGTTCACCAGCGGGTCGTTGTCGATGTAGGTGTTGGCCTGGAACTCGCCACCGACGATCACCGAGCGGGTCTGCTCGTAGTCGACCAAGCCGCAGGCGTTGTCGCCGAACAGGTCCCATTCGGCGGGAATCATCGGGTAGCCACTGGGCGAGCCATTGGTGGGCACCTGCAGCACGTAGTCCGGCACGTTCTCGTAGGCCAGCGGGGCGATGGTCCAGGGCATCAGCTGTTGCGGGGCGTTCTGGTCGTTGATCCCGTAGTAGGACAGGAACGGCCAGTTCATGCGCATCTTCACCGCGTCATATAGCGGGAAAACGTCGTTGTTGTTGGCCGTCGGTGGGTTCCAGAACATGTGGCCATTGAAGTAGATCCGGGGAAAGTTCAAGACGCTCATGAGCTGCTCCTTAGCGCTGCCACTGGGCGCGTTTGAGCGACCAGACGTAGTCCAGTTTCTGGTAGCCGACGAAGTCGGAGTCCGGTAGTACGGTGGTGGGGTAGACGATCCCGCCATCCTCTTTCAAGGCGAAGTTGAAGTAGGTGTTGTTGCTCGAATAGGCCGCGGTGTTGTGGCAGGCCAGGCACGAGGAGTGGCTCTGAAAGGCTGATTCCAGCTGGGAGTTGGCCAGCAGCTTGGGCTCGGCCTGGGCCTGGTCGTACTGCACGCCGATCAACTCGTACTGGGCCAGCGTGGGGTTCTGCTGCTGGAAGGTGGCATTCACCGGCTGGGCCGCGTCAGTGGGCCCGGTGATGTTGGTCATGGGCTTGGCCGGCGTGCCGTTGGTCACGGTGTACTTGCTGTTGTTGCGGTTCTCGAAGGTGGTCCATACCCAGTCGTGGGTCAGCTTGTTGATGACGTGCATGCCGCTGAGGCCGGCGTAGCCGGTGTGGTATTGGCCCTGCTTGTCGACGTAGTAGGCCTGGGCGATGAAGTAGCCATCCTTTGCCAGTTGCGCCTGGAAGGTGCTATCGCTGCCGATCCACAACCAGGAGGTCTTCAGCTCCCAGGCCGTGGCGGGAAAGTTCAGGCTGCTGGTCAGGGCGGCAATGCCGTTCCGGTTGTAGATCTTCTGCTGGACGATGTAGTTGAAGGTGTCCTGGCCCATCAACATGTGAAAACGCACCGACTGGCCCCGTTGCGCTTCCGGCACCTGGTTGCCCATTTCCAGGGCCAGGCCATCGACCTGCTGGGTGCCGTTGTCGGTGCTGCCGTCGGTGTCGTTGCCCAGGTTGAGGAACAGCCCGCTGGTGTTCATGCCCGGGATCTTCTGCGCCTGGGTCTGCACCTGGCTCGGCAGGTTGGCCTGGGTGCTGTAGGGCTGGGGAGCCTGCCCCTTGCTCAGGTAGACCTCATCGGATGGTTTGAACGTCTCCCAGAGCCGCTCCGGGCTACCGGAGCCGGCCGGCTGGTTGAGGCACACAAACCAGTTCCATGCCATGGTTTCCGGGCTCTGCTTGAAGGTGCTCAGGGTGCCGGCCTGGTCACCATTGAACGTCAGGAAGTTGCTGCAATTGAAGGCAGGCGTGGTCTGTGCGTGAGCGAGGCCGCTCAACACACCGAGCACGACTATAGGGATGGTTCGCCGCATGGAATCTCCTTGGCCTGAGCCGTATCGTCATAGGGGCGCCCTAGGAAATGCTCTAGGAGCAGGTGCTTTACCGCGGTGGCCGGCAGGTGCGCCGGCAGGGGTAAATCGCAATCGGTGATGAGCAGGGGCCCTACCTCGGCACTGCTGGGCAAGCGTCCGTGGCTGCCGCGAATCAGTGAGGTGTCCAGGGGAATCAGGTCCATGTAGTAGCGAAAGCCGAGCTTCTTCTGCAGCAGCCGGCGAGCGACCCGCAGCTTGGGAAAGCGGATCGCCGGGTCGATGAACAGCTCCAGTGGGTCGTAGCCCGGCTTGCGGTGGATATCCACAGTGCGGGCGAAATCCGGGGCCAGGCGGTCGTCGAACCAGTAGTAGTAATCGAACCAGAAGCCCGGGGCGGCCACCGCCACCAGCTCGCCGCTGCGTGGGTGATCGAGCTGGCAGGCCCGCTGCTCGCTCCTGTCCAGCACCTGCTCGATACCGGGCTGGCGCAGCAGCAGGGCCTTGACCCGGGCAATGTCCTCGGGCTGGCGCACATAGACGTGGGCGATCTGGTGGTCGACCACGGCGAAGGCCGCGCTGGCGCCGGGGTCCAGCAGCTCCCAGCTCAGTGAACGACGTACCTGCAGCAGACCTTGCTCGCGCAGCACGCGGTTGATCGAGATGGACTGCTGCACCGCCTCGATGCCGTATTCGGAGACCAGCATCACGGCCGCGCCTTGCTGCTGGGCAAAATCCAGCAGGCGCCCTACTTCATGGTCGATGGCCCGCACTTCGTCGCTGATGGACGGATGCTCCGGCCCCAGGCGTTGCAGGCTGTAGTCCAGGTGCGGCAGGTAGATCAGTTGCAGGTCGGGGCGGCTGATCTGGAACTCGGCGATGGCGCAGTCGACGATCCAGCGGCTGGAGGCAATCCCCGCGGCCGGGCCCCAGAAGCTCGGAAAGGGGAACTCGCCGATCTGCTGTTCGATGCGTTCGTGCAGCCCCGGAGGCGACGAATAGAGGCCGAACATCTTGCGCCCGTCGGCCGGGTAGTGGGGGCGCGGGGTGATGGCTGCCTCCACCTGGGCATACATGTTGAACCACCAGAACAGCTGGCTGCAGCGCAGGCCGGGGATCTCCCGTTGCAGCGCCTGCCAGACCTTTTCACCCTGGATCAGCGCGTTGGGCTGCAGCCAGAAACGCACCTCGGCCTGATCGCGGAAGTACCAGCCGTTGCCGACGATGCCGTGTTCCGAAGGCGGCAGCCCGGTGAGGATCGAGGCCTGCACGGTGGAGGTCACGGCGGGGAACACCGGGCGCAGCCGGGCCATTCGCGCCCGTTGCAGCAGGTTGTTGATCCGCGGCGTGGCTGGCCCCAGCAGGCTGGGTGTCAGGCCCACCACATTGATCAGCAGCAAGGGCTGGCGCGGGCGTTCAGAAGGCATGGGCCGGAGCCTCCAGGGCAGACGAGTGGGTACGCAGCAGATGCCGCTGGCGCAGTTGGCCCTCGACCCATTGCAGCTCGGCGGCGATGCCTTGCAGCAAGGCCTGCTCGCTGTCCGGGCGCAGCGCACCGGGCAGTACGTTCCAGCTGTAGGTTTCCACCTCCAGCACCGGCTGGAAGTTCGGGTGCGCGGCGAGAAAGTCGAAGGTGCGCAGCAAGGCCTGCTGGCTGCCGCTGAGCTCGGCCAGTAGAAACTGTTCGCTGAACAGCGGCACATGAAAGTGAATGCGCAACTCGGGGCATTGCCCCTGGGCCGGCTCGGCGGCGTCCAGGGCCCCGGGCAGGTCGGCCCAGGCCAGTAGCTGCCCGGCCATATCCCGGGCCTTGACCTGATGCAGGTAGGTGGCTTCGGCGAAGTTGCCCAGGGCCTGCAGTACCTGCTGGCGGCGTGGGCGATCGGCAAACGGCAACTGGCAGATCAGGGCGTTGGACAGCTGGATCTTGCCCACCGGAACCCGCGCATCCAGCAGCCGTTGCAGGGATTGGTAGCAGTCTTCGAAGACCACCGCCTGATGGCAGACGTCGAAGCACAGCGCCAGGTAGCCATGATGGGGATCGGTGGCCTGCCAGTGCTTGAAAAAGGCCAGGGCCTGATCGGTGTTTTCCAGCACGCAATCCGGCTCCATCTCCAGGCACACCAGGATCTTCCTGCCGCTGCTGCGATGCAGGCTGGCCAGCTCGGCGGTCAGTTGCCGCAGGTGGGTTTCGGCCTGTTGCTGCTGGGCCTCGTCCCAGGTGGCGGCATAACCGAAGGGCACGCTGGAAATCACCCCCTGCTGGCAATCCAGGGGCAGAGCGGCGGCCAGCAGATGCGCCAGTTGCAGGCTGTATTCCAGGCGCTGGGGTTCGGCCCAGGTGGGCCGGTAGACCTCGGCCTTCACCGCGCCTTCATGGAACTGGCCATAGGGGAAACCGTTGAGCGAGGTCAGGCGCAGGCCACAATCGTGCAGCAGTTCGATGAAGGCCTCGCGCACCTCGGGCACCTGTAGTTCGGCGGCGGCCTGGGCGCTGATCCACAGGCCGCTGTCCTGCACCGCCAGCCCACGCTGACGCCGCACGCCCTGGAAATGTTCCTGGATCGACGCCCGCAGGCCGGCCACGTCACGGGCCGGGTGCACGTTGCTGCAGTAGCCGATCTGCGCGGCGTTCCAGCCGGCCCGGGCACTCATTTGACCACCGGTTCCTGGCCCCTCAGGGCCGAGTTGTCCTGCCACTGGCGGCGCTGGTCGATCGGCAGCGGGGTGCTCACCAGTTGCTTGTCCAACTGCCCGCTCTGGGCGAAGAAATCCACCGGGTTGTGGAACAGCACCTGCTCCACCTGGGCTTCGCTGAAGCCGGCGGCGAGCATGGCCTGGCCGGTCTTGGGCACCTTGAGCGGGTCGCTGATGCCCCAGTCGGCGGCGCTGTTGACCACCATTTTCTCGGTGCCGTACTGCTGCAGCAGGGCCACCATGCGCTGTTCCGACATCTTGGTGTTGGGGTAGATCGAGTGCCCGCGCCAGCAGTCGCTGTCCAGCACCAGGGGCAGGGTCAGTTCGTTGAGGTGGTCGATGATCACCAGGTTTTCGGCGATGCCCACCTCGCGGATCACCGCCAGGGTGCGCTTGGTGCCGCCGATCTTGTCGCGGTGCGGGGTGTGCACCAGCACCGGCAGGTTGAACTGTCTGGCCAGTTCCAGTTGCGCGGCGAGAAAGCGATCTTCTTCCGGGGTGATGTCGTCGTAGCCGATTTCCCCTACCGCTACCACGCCGTCCTTGACCAGGTAGCGCGGCAGGATCTCCAGCACTTCGTTGGCCACCGACAGGTCGTTGGCTTCCTTGGGGTTGAGGCCGATGGTGCAGAAATGATGGATGCCGAACATGCTGGCGCGAAAGCGCTCCCAGCCCAGCAGGGTGTCGAAGTAGTCGATGAAGCTGCCGACGCTGGTGCGCGCCTGGCCTTGCCAGAACGCAGGCTCGATGACCCCGGTGATGCCGGCGGCGGCCATGTTCTGGTAGTCGTCGGTGGTGCGGCTGACCATATGAATGTGCGGGTCGAAGTACTTCGCCATGGTGGCTCCTTGCTTGAGTGCGGGAAAAATCGTGGGCTCAGCTGCCGGGGGTCAACCGTCTGCCGGGAAGTGGTCGCGCCAGTGCGCAGGCAATCGTCCCTGCTGGTACAGGCCTCGCAGGCGCTGCAACTGGGCCTGGCTCAACAGTTCGAAGGCAATGGCCTGGGGCAGGCCGTCGGCGACCTCGCGTTCGGCGGCCAGCTGTTCTTCCATCAGGTCCAGGGCCAACTGGTTGAGGTCGACGCTGCGCCGTTCTGCCAGGCCGTGGATGTGGCGGCTGTCCAGGCCCATGCCCAGGGTCTTGAGCACCAGCTGGTGGAAGGCCCGTTCCGGGTAGTGGCGCGCGGCAAAGGGGTTGTCCAGGGCGATGGCGGCGAACACCTCGCGGTTGTTGGTGCGCCCGGCCTGGAGCGCCAGGTCGAGGCTGGCCCCCTGGCTGTCGAGGTCATCCAGGGCCTTGAGCAGGGCAGCCTTTTCCTGGTCGTCGCCCCAGAGAAACAGCTGGCGCAACAGGGCCAGTTGCCCGGCGCCGGCCTGCTGCTCCAGCAACTGGGCCAGCAGCAGCGCCCGGGCCAGTTGAGTGCGGTTGCAGTCCGGGCTGGGGGCCAGCGGTGCGCTGGCCAAGCGGCGCCGACACTGACTGCTGAGCAGCATCAGGGTGTTGGCCGAGGGCTGCCGGGCCAGTTGTTCCCGGGCTTGCTGCCACCAGCTTCGGCTGTCGTCGTCCAGATGCCGTTCCAGCAATTGCTGGCGCTCGGCGAAGGCACCATGGCGAATGGCAAGCGCCGGCGGTGCAGGGGCGATGGGGTCCATGTTCATGTCGGCTTGATCCAGCGTTGAAGGTGGGGAAGCAGAAAGAACACCAGCACACACAGCAGGCTGCCCAAGGGCTGGTTGGCCACCGCCAGCACCAGGGCGTCGAACAGCGGCAGGGCGGCCAGCCCGGCACCGATGAAGGCGCGGACCTGCCGTTGTTGCGGGTTGGCCAGGTGGCGCTGGTAGTGCCAGCCCAACCAGCCCAGCCACAGCAGCAGGACCAGCCAGAACACGCTGTTGCCGGCATAGGCGGCCAGGAGCAGAGGGCTGAGCATGAGCAGCAGCGGCAGGCGGCTGAGCAACTGGTTGCGATGCTCCAGGCGGGCCAGGTAGGTCAAGCCGGCGATGTAGGTGCCCAGCAGCGCGGCGCACAGCCACAATGGCTGGGGCGGCATGGCCAGGCTGGCGGCGGCGGTCAGGTACAGCGCCGAGCGGCAGCCGCCCATCAGCCAGACGCTGTGCGGATATTTCTTGTGCAGAAGGTTGTAGCCAAGGATAAACAGCAGCAGCAATCCGGCGCTGGCCAGCAGCCAGTGGGGCTGGGCAATCATCCGGCTCAGGCCGAGGACCGCCAGCGCCGCCAGCAGCAGCAGCGCGGCAGTGGCCAGGCGGACCTGGGCGCGGCTGACCAGGCCGAGAACGATCGGCCGCGGGTTGTGGTGCTGCTGGTCCCAGTCGGCGTCCATCAGGTCGTTGAGCAGCATGCCCGCCAGGTACAGCGCCGAGAGCGCCACCAGCAGCAGGGTCCAGACCAGCGGCGAGGGTGGCGCCAGGGTGGTAGCGCTGCTGGCCAGCAGCGCGGCGGCCAGGGCATTGGTCCATACCGTTGGCAGGTTGGAGACCCGGCCCAGGGTCAGCCAGGTGGTCAGCGACGATTGGATCATTGCGCGCACCCCGGGCCCCAGGCGAAATCCGGCCCGCCGAAACCCGCCAGGCGCAGCAGGGCCTGTTCCATCAGCGGCATGTCGATCTGGTGCACATCCACCGACTGGCCCAGGCGGTTGAGCATCGGGATCGACAGCTGGCCCCCCAGGTGCTGGCGGAACTCTTCCAGGCCCACCAGGATCGGCGAACGCCCCTGGTTGTCCCGCAGGCTCAGTTCCGGCGGGCAGAGGTTGAAGCCGAGCCTGTCCAGCAGTCGCAGCAGGCGCTGGCAGTCGGCGTCGGACAGCAGGCCGCTGGCGTTGGCATACAGCGCATCCAGGGCCATGCCCACGGCCACCGCTTCACCGTGGCGCAAGCGATGCTGGCTGAGGTTCTCCAGCTTGTGGGCGGCCCAGTGCCCGTAGTCCAGGGGGCGGCCATTGCCCCGTTCGAACGGATCGCCGGCACCGGTGATATGGCCCAGGTGCAGTTCGGCGCAGCGGCGAATGGCGTAGCGGCTGGCGTTGTGCTCGAAACCGGCCAGGGCTTCGGCCTGCTGCTCCATCCACTGGAAGAACGCGGCATCCTTGATCACCGCGACCTTGACCGCTTCGGCCAGGCCGGCAATCTGGTCCCGGTGGGAAAGGCTGAGCAGCAGCTGGAAGTCGTTGATCACCGCTGTGGCCGGGTAGAAGGCCCCCAGCAGGTTTTTCTGGGCGAAGGCGTTGATGCCATTCTTCACCCCGATGCCGGCATCGTTCTGCGCCAGCACGGTGGACGGGATGCGGATCAGGCGCATGCCCCGGTGGAAGGTGGCGCAGGCATAGCCCACTGCGTCCAGCACTGCGCCGCCGCCCAGGGCCAGCACATAGCAGTGGCGATCCAGGCCGTGTTCCAGCATCTGCGCGTACAGCTGCTGGAGCACGTCCGGGGTCTTGCTCAATTCGCCGGCCGGCACCGCGATCGGTGCGGCCTGCAGATGCAGGTCGGCGGCGTGGGCGCTGAAGTAGTGGTCGATCTGCAGCGGCAACTGGGGCGAGCACAGCAGCAGTTGTTCATCGACAAATACCAGCACCGTGGTGCGCCCCGGGTTCTGCCGGGTCAGTTGCTGGTGCAGGCAGGGGTTGTCGGCCTGGAAGATGTGATCGGTGAACAGCACCGGGTAGTGGTAGCTCACCTGGAAGCGGCCCTCCAGAGACTGCGCCTGATCGTACCGGGGCTGGGCCAGGCGGCTCTTGAACAGGCTGCGGGTGCCGAGGAACAGCCCGGGCAGCACCATGCTGGCGAGAATGGTTGCCAGCAGGGCGTTCTGTTCCACCAGCAGGCTGCCGATGGCGGCATAGGCCAGGGCCAGCCCGGCGTTGGCCAGGGTGGTGACCAGGAGAAACTGGCGCAGCGGATAACGTTGCATGCCGGCGGCCAGCACCGAGGTTTCTGCCAGCACCGGCACGCCACGCAGGCACACGAGCGACAGGGTGCTGAGGCGATAGGCCAGTTGCCCGGGTTGCCAGGTCCTGAGCCCCAGCCAATTGGACAGCAGGCGGAAGTAGCCGGCCCCCAGCCAGTAGCCAAGGCTGGCCCCCAGGCACAGGCCGATGAAGATCACCAGGTAGCCGCCAATGGCGCCCAGGGCCGCCACGGCCAGCAGTGCCACCAGGCTGGAGGGCACGGGCAGCAGCACGTCCAGGGCCAACAGGGTTACCAGCAACAGGGCCAGGCTCAGGCGCTGTACGGGATCGGTGGGAAGGAAGGTGCCCAGGTGACTCAGCAGCTGTTGGATCTGCTGTTCAAACAACAGGAAACTGGCGATAACCAGGATCGAGAATAGTAATAACGAGAGCCAGTAATTTTCGGCCGCACCCTTGAGTGTAAAGGCACGAGACAACGAGCTGCGCTTCATCAAGCGTCCCTCTTGATTGATATGACTGGATTCCGTGTCAGTGTCAGCTGGGTAGGGCAGGAGGGCGTCTGGTTATTGAATTCCTCGACGGTTTTTATTGATCTTCTGGCGGCTGAAGAACACTTCAGTGGCGAGTAGCTATCAACTTAGTCAAGGCCGAGGGTTTTGCAAGTAAGTTGAATGAAGTGGCCTGCAAGGCACTTTTATGGCTTCAGGGGAAAGTGCGTGTTTAGTCCGGGGCGGCTCCGCTGAACGTCTTGCAAGAAGTCTGGTGGAGCCTGTTCTTGCTCAATGAATGCTGGGGATGGTATAGGCGGTGGGGCTGTTTTTTACTTTGCTATAAAGATTATGAAAATTGGATATATAGAAAAAATCGTTTCATGAAAGCGCACTAAGTCATGTGCGAGGGCAGCTCTTGATGGATTTTTACAAATGTTTCAAATCAGGTTTTGAAATAACGGATTAACCCTTGATTACTATTAGTCAGCTATTTAATGGCTTGCTTATTAATGGGGTGTTATTTAGTTGTTCCATAGAGCTGTCCGAGCGGGTTGTCGGGGAGTGTTTTTTGTTAATAGGAATCATTCGTGCGCATTATGGTTAACTTGTAGGTCCTGCAACTATTGGCATTTGCCGCTATTAACCTCTTGGTAAACAGCGGCGAACTTAATCCGGGAAATGCCTGGTGCCATGAAGTTGCGGTGAGCCACGGCTCACCGCTTGCGGGTGATCAAGCCGCAGGGGCCTGCCCGGCCGCCAGAAACTGCTCGGTGGACAGCACGCTGGCATAGGCGAACGCCAGGGCCGCCATCACCGCACTTTGTACCTGGGCGGCGGGCACGCGCTGGCCAGCGAACTCCAGGTCGAGAGTGGCACAGGCGTCATGGATTACCTTGACCGGGTAGCCCAGGTCGGCAGCGGCCCGGGCAGTGCCTTCCACACACATGTGGCTCATGTTGCCGACGATCACCAGTTCCTCGATGCCCTGCCGCGTGAGCAGCGATTGCAGCTCGGTGTCGCGGAATGCGTTGACGAAATGCTTGAGCACCACCGGCTCATCGGCGTGGTTCTGGACCTTGGGGTGCAACTGCGCACCTGGGGAGCCGGGAGTGAAGAAGGGAGCGTCGTCGGAGGTGAATTCGTGGCGGATGTGCACCACAGGTTCAGCGTTCTGGCGAAATGCCTGGATCAGCCGGGCGGCGTTGTCCGCTGCAGCGTCGACGCCGATCAGGGGCCACTTGCCGTCGGCGAAGTAGTCGTTCTGGATATCGATTACGATGAGTGCCTGTCTGGCCATGGGTAATACCTGCGGGTGAGTGATTGACGTGGGAGCCAGTATCGCCATCGGTCGTTCCTTCGAGGATTGGCCGCACCGACATTAACCGGGGGAAAACTGACAGTGGGTATTCAAGGCACGCACGCCGAATTGGGGGTACTGCTCTATCCCGGTGTGCAGATGGCGGCGGTACATGGCCTGAGCGACTTGTTCGAGGTGGCCAACCGGATTGCCGGCGAACAGCCGCAGGCGCAGTTGCCGCGGTTGCGCGTCAGCCACTGGCAGGCCAGCGGCGAACTGCCTCCGGTGCGGGTCCACGACAGCCTGGCCGAAGCCCCCGGGGCCTTGTTGGCGGTATTGATCCCGCCTTCGCTGGCGGGCTTCTCAAGCCATCAGTCATCTGCCGCCCTGATGGACTGGCTGCGCCAGCAACACGCCGCCGGAGCCACCCTGGGCGGGGTCTGTGTGGGCTCGATCCTGCTGGCCGAAAGCGGCCTGCTCGATGGCCGCAGCGCCACCACCCACTGGACCTCGGCCCAGGCCTTCGCCGAGCGTTACCCACAGGTGCGCCTGGAAGCGGACAAACCCATTGTCGATGACGGCGACCTGATCACCAGCGCCGGGCTGATGGCCTGGGCCGAGCTTGGTCTGCGCCTGGTGAACCGCTTGCTGGGGCCGAGCATCGCCAGTGCCACGGCGCGCTTTCTGGTGATGGAACACAGTGCCAGCGCGAGCCAGTGCGGCAGCAATTTCGCACCGATCCTCAGCCACGGCGACGGGGCGATTCTCAAGCTCCAGCACTGGTTGCAGGCCAATGGCGCGGTGGATGTTTCGCTGCCGGTGATGGCGCAGCAGGCGGGGCTTGAGCCGCGCACCTTGCTGCGGCGCTTCCGGGCGGCCACCGGCCTCAAGCCGACCCAGTACTGTCAGCACCTGCGGGTGGGCAAGGCCCGGGAACTGCTGGAGTTCACCAACGGCAGCATCGATCACATCGCCTGGACCGTGGGTTATCAGGACCCTGCCACCTTTCGCAGCCTGTTCCGGAAAATCACCGGGCTGGCGCCCAGTGAATATCGCAATCGCTTCGGTGCCACCTCAACGGCTGCAAGCCGGGTACCGTAACCCGGCTGCGGCCTGTTCAGTGGCCGGCCACTGCCCGGACGCTGCCGCCGGCCGGCGCGAACGCTAGCGGGTTGCGGCGATCCAGGTGGCCGCTCAAGACGGTCAGGGCCAGGGCCACCAGCACCACCAGCGCGCCGATCCAGGCGGTGTGGATCAGCCCCAGGTGAGCGACGATCAAGCCCCCCAGCCAGGCTCCACCGGCAATCCCCAGGTTGAAGGCGGCAATGTTCAGGCCGGACGCCACGTCCACCGCCTGGGGTGTGTAGTGCTCGGCCTGACGTACCACATAGACCTGCAGCCCCGGTACGTTGCCAAACGCCACCGCGCCCCACAGCAGCACGGTCAGCAGCGCCAGCCATGGGTTGCCGGCGGTGAGGCTGAGTATCAGCAGCACCGCGGCGAGCAGGGCGAAGATGATCTTCAGGGCGCCGATCGGTCCGCGCCGGTCCGCCAGCTTGCCGCCCCAGATATTGCCCACAGCCACCGACACGCCGTACACCAGCAGCACCAGGCTCACGGTGCCGGCGCTGAAGCCGGAAATGTCCTGGAGGATCGGCGCCAGGAAGGTGAAGGCGATGAACGAGCCGCCGTAGCCCACCGCGGTCATGGCGTACACCAGCAGCAGGCGCGGCTGCTTGAGCACCTGCAGTTGTTGCAGCAGCGACGCCGGCGGGCGGTGGGTAATGTTCTTCGGCACGAACAGCAGGCTGCCGATAAAGGCGATCACCCCCAGGGCGGACACTGCGAGGAAGGTTTCGCGCCAGCCCAGATGCTGGCCGATAAAGGTGCCCAGGGGGACGCCGGTGACCAGGGCCACGGTGAGCCCGGTGAACATGATGGCGATCGCGCTGGCGGCTTTTTCCTTGGGCACCAGGCTGGTGGCGATGGTCGAGCCGATGGAGAAGAACACCCCGTGGGCCAGGCCCGTGACAATCCGTGCCAGCACCAGGGATTCATACCCGGGTGCCTTCCAGGCCAGCAGGTTGCCAAGGGTGAACAGCACCATCAGCGACAGCAGCAACAGCTTGCGCGGCACCTTGCCGCTGAGGGCGGTGAGCACCGGGGCGCCAATCGCCACGCCCAGAGCGTAGAGGCTGACCAGCAGGCCGGCGGACGGCAGGCTGACCCCGAGGTCGGTACCTATGGTGGGTAGCAGGCCAACGATAACGAACTCGGTCGTGCCGATGGCGAATGCGCTGAGGGTCAGCGCGAGCAGGGCAATGGGCATCACTGCAACTCCGGTGAAAGTGGGATTGGCGCGCAGTGTCCGGGTTTGACTCGTGCGGAAAAATAGCCCTATCGGCACAAGATATTTGCCTGTGGGTCAAGGATCCCGGAGCCCGTCGTTCACCGGCGCGCCGGCCCCGGGGGCAACTGAAGCGAACTTGCCGGGCGTTTGCTGATCAGTTCCTTACAGACCCTGCTGAAGGAGCCCTGCGTTGTGTTGAATTTCAAGACCGCGATCTTGCTCGGGATGCTGCTCGTTCTGGGCAGCAGCGAGCTCTGCGCCGCCACTGCCGCAACAGCCCCGGCGGCGGCCCCGGCCAAGCCGGAACTGCTGGTGGAAGGGGGCCTGCTGGGCGCCATCAGTTCGAGCATCGACGATGTCCAGGACAAGCTCGACCTCAATGAAAACCTGATCGACGCCTGGCGCCTGCGGGCCGACCGCGCGGCGGACGAAGTAGGGCGCCTGGTGAACCAACCCTCGGACCGTTCGGGCTGGAGCGTGGCCGGGGATTTCCTCACCTTGTCCGGCACCTGGCTGGGCAGCTTCGCCCTGCTCACGGTGCTGGCCGGGCTGCTGGTACGGCGGCTGAGCCAGCGGCCCTGGCTGCAAGCCCGGCCCCGAGGCCAGGGCCTGTTGGAATACCTGCTGCCTTACACCTTGCCGGCCTTGGTCTGCCTGCCGCTGACGCTTTACGTCAGCCATTCCCTGAACGGTTCGGTGGGGCGGGCGCTGGCCCTGTGCCTGGCCTATGCTACCAGCAGCGGCATCGTCTCGACCTCGGTGCTGTTGTGCCTGATCGTGATGTTCAACGTCGGGCACAAGCGGCCCGCGGTGCGGATCATCCGTGGCTACTGCCCGAAACCGCTGTTTCTGATCGGTTTCCTTGCGGCTCTCAGCGATGCCCTCACCAGCCCGCAGATCGCTCGCCAGCTGGGGGGCAATATCACCAGCAGCGTGGCGGTGTTCACCGGCCTGCTGGCCTCGCTGATCTTCGCGGTGCTGGTGATCCGCCTGCGCCGGCCGGTGGCGCACCTGATCCGCAACCGCTCCCTGGCCCAGCGTCTGAAACAGCCGGCGTTGCAGGAGTCGCTGCGGATCTTTTCCGGGCTCTGGTACTGGCCGATCCTGCTGATGGTGCTGGTCTCGGCGGTGAGCCTGATCGGTGCCGGCGAGGACAGCCAGCAGGCCCTGCGCTGCGCCTTGCTGACCACCGTGCTGCTGATCGCCACGGTGTTCCTCAGCACCGTGCTGCAGCACCTGTTCAAGTCCCGTAGCGCCCAGACGATTCAGCGCAGCAGCGCCTACAAGGAGCGTTTCCTGAGCCTGTTGCACGCCCTGCTGCGGATCGTCATGGCCATCGCCTTCATCGAGATCCTCGGGCGCATCTGGGGGATCTCGCTGTTCGAGTTCGCCCAGCGCAATACCGTGGGCCGGGCCATCAGCGACTCCCTGAGCAGCATCGGCCTGATCTTCCTGGTGACCTGGCTGCTGTGGGTGGTGCTCGACACGGCGATCCAGGAGGCCCTCAAGCCACCGGCCAACAAGCGTTCGGCGCGTCAGCCCAGTACCCGGGTCAAGACCATCCTGCCGCTGCTGCGCAATGCGATCAAAATCATCCTGGTGGTGATCTGCGCGATCACCACCATGGCCAACCTGGGGATCAACGTCGCGCCGCTGCTGGCCGGTGCCGGGGTGGTAGGCCTGGCCATCGGTTTCGGTTCCCAGCAACTGGTGCAGGACGTGATCACCGGCCTGTTCATCATCATCGAAGACACCCTGTCCATTGGTGACTGGGTGGTGCTCGACTCCGGCCATGCCGGCACCGTCGAGGGCCTGACAATCCGTACCCTGCGCCTGCGCGACGGCAAGGGTTTCGTGCATTCGGTGCCGTTCGGCCAGATCAAGGCGGTCACCAACCAGTCGCGGCAGTTCGCCTATGCCTTCTTCTCGGTGCAGTTCACCTACGACACCGACGTCGACAAGGCCATCGAACTGATCCGCGAAGCCGGGCGCTCCATCAGCGAGGACAGCTTCCTGCGCTACAACCTGCAAGGCGGCCTGGACGTGTTCGGGGTGGACAAGATGGACCTCAACGGCGTGGTGCTGACGGCCCAGTTCCGCACGGTGTCCGGCGGCCAGTACGCGGTGAGCCGGGCCTTCAACCAGCGTCTGAAAAAGCTTGTGGATAACTGCCCCTGGGTGCATTTCGCCCAGACTTATCCACAGCCGGTGGCGCTACCGGCGCGGCGGGTGCATGAAGACGAACCGGAACAGGACGACTCGGCGCTGCTGCTCCCCGAATCCCCCCGCCCGCAATGATTGCGCAACGACGGCCAGCGCAAGGGCAGCTGGATCTGGCGCAGGGCTCACGGACCCTTTCGCCGGCAAGCCGGCTCCTACGAGGGTGGGCGTGGATTGTCTGGAAGGGCGCCTGCTGCCTGGGTAGGAGCTGGCTTGCCAGCGAAGAGGCCGCTAGATGTGGCGCAGGGCTCACGGGCCCTTTCGCCGGCAGCCGGCTCCTACGGGGGGAGGTCAGTGCCGGATGAGCTTGTTGCGCAGGGCCTGGGCGGCCTGGGGTTCCAGCTCCAGCCACAGGTGCTGGGTGCCGCCGATGTCGGCGGCCGCCGGCAGGCCGTCGCGGAACACCAGGCGGTTGCCGCTCAGGGCCGGGACCTTGGGCCCGGGCAGCAGGGTCCCGGCAAGGTTCAGCGGGTCGACGCCGCACACCGCGATCAGGCTGCCGTCATGGGGCCGGCGGCGCACTTCGCGCAGTAGCGGGATGGCTTCCGGCAGGGCGAACTGCTCGCCGGCCAGGCCGCTGACGAAGCGCCCGCCGCGAATTTCTCCGCGGGCTTCCAGGCGATGGAAGGTACGCAGCAAATCGCGCCAGTTGGGCAGCCAGTCGGCCTCGCGCTCCAGCAGGCGCCAGAACACCACGCCATAGCGGCGTAGCAGGGTCATGGCCACGTGCTCCAGGGTGGCGGCGCTATCCTCGCTGGCGGCGCGGCGCAACAAGGCCCAGCGCCCCGCGTCGTCCATTCCTCCGACGAAGGCGCCGCGACCCCGTCGGCTGCTGCGGTTCTGGCGCTTGCTGGCCGGGGTGATCAGGGCCCGCAGCCCGGCGAAGCTGTCGGCGTTCACCCATCCGGCGCCTACCAGTTCCTGCAGCACGGTTTCCAGTTCGCTGCGCAGCAGGTGGGCTTCTTGCAGCAGTTCATCGAAAAACAGTGCGCCCAGCTGGCTCAGTACGGCGTGAACCTTCTGGGCCTTGGGTGACAGGTCACTGCTGTCGATGGGGCAGGTCAGGGCGTTCCAGAGCGCCACGCGGGCCCGGGGCAGCAACACGATGGGGGTGCTGCGCAGGGCGCTGGCGGCGATCTTGCCGCTGCTGTTGATCCGGCTCCAGACCACCTTGCCGCTGCGGCACAGGTCATCCAGCCAACTGGCGGAGTAATCCTTCAGGCGCGCCGGCAGCAGGTCGCTGTCCCAGGCCGAGGCCGCTGCGGGGTAGCCTTCGAACTGCGCGACCACCTCGGCCAGCATGGCGCTGCCCTGGCCCTGGGTACCCGGCGACAGGTGTTGCCAGTCGAACAGAAAGCGCATGAAATCCTGCAAGGCCACCGGTTCGATTTCCCGGCGCAGGCGCTTCACCGTGTAGCGGTGGATCCGCGCCAGCAGGTGACGCTCGCACCACTGTTCTTCATCGCCGCCAGGGCTGAAGCGCCCCCGCAGCACATAACCTTCGCTCTCCAGCTGGATCAGCGCCTGGTGGATGCTGGAAGCGGGCAGGCCCAGGGGCGCGGCGATCTGCGCCAGGGTCAGGGGAGCGAAGCCGCTGAGGCGGGCGCGAATCTGCTCCACCAGGGCCGGCTGTTCCTCCCAGGCCTGGTCGAAACCGGGCACCGGTTGCAGCGCGGGTTGCAAGGCGGCCTGAGGGTACAGCGCCCGCAGACAGCAGATGCGCTCCAGGGCCAGCCACAAGCCGCCGCCCGGGCCGGCCTGCAAGCGGCAGGCGCGGCCCTGGCTGGAAAGGGCTTGCAGCCACTCGGGCCAGTGGAGGTTGGCCTGGGCCTCGGCTTCGCTGATACAGGCCAGGCTCATCAGCGCTTCGTGCATTTCATCGGCACTGGCCGGGGCTGGCCAGGCTTCGGCGGCCACCGCGGCAATCGCTTCGGCATCCAGGGCGCCCAGGTCGTCGGTGGCTTGCGGGTCGCTCCAGCGCCGGGCCAGCACCGCCTGGGTACGGCGTTCCTCCAGGGGCGCGTCATCGAGAAAGGTGTAGGGCTTGGCGCTGAGGATTTCCGCCGCCAGGGGCGAGGGCGCCGGCAGTTCGCGGCTGAGCAGGCGCACCTGGCCCTGTTCCATGCGCCGCAGCAGGTTCAACCAGCCTTCGCTGTCCATGGCTTCGTGCAGGCAGTCGTCGAGGGTCTGCTCCACCAGCGGATGGTCGGGAATCTCGCGCTCGCCGGCCAGGTTTTCCAGGCAGGCGATCTGGTCGGGAAACACGCTGGCGATCAGGTCTTCGCTTTTCATGCGCTGGATCTGCGGCGGCACTTTGCGCCCGCCGCTGTAGCGCGGCAGGGCTAGCGCCACTCCGGCGTTCCAGCGCCAGCGCACGCCGAACAGCGGTGCGTCCAGCAGCGCCTGGACCAGGATGTGTTCGGCGCTGTTGCTGTGCAGGTAACGCCAGACCTCGTCCAGGGCGAAGCTGTGGCTGGTGGACAGGGAAAGGACGATCGCGTCCTCGCTGGCGGCCGCCTGCAATTCGAAATTGAAGGTGCGGCAGAAACGCTTGCGCAGGGCCAGGCCCCAGGCGCGGTTGATGCGGCTGCCGAAGGGGCTGTGGATCACCAGTTGGGTGCCGCCGGACTCGTCGAAGAAGCGCTCCATGATCAGCGTGTCCTGGGACGGCAGCGCGCCCAGGGCCAGGCGCGCCGGTGCCAGGTAATCCACCAGTTGCTCGGCGCTGGCCAGGTTCAGGCCCAGTTCGTGGTGCAACCAGTGGATGGCCGCTTGCAACTGGCCGGGCGTGGCGCCGAGCAACTCGTCGAGTTGGGCCAGCAGGCGCGCCACGGCACCGGAGAGTTCGGCGCTGCGCCCGGGGGCTTCGCCGAGCCAGAAGGGAATGTTCGGCGGCTGGCCCTGGGCATCCTCGACCCGCACCTTGCCGGTTTCCACCCGCAGGATGCGGTAGGAGGTGTTGCCCAGCTGGAACACGTCGCCAGCAATGCTTTCCACGGCGAAGTCTTCGTTGACGCTGCCAATGTTCAGCCCCTGGGGCTCCAGCAGCACGCTGTAGTCGGCGTTGTCGGGGATGGTCCCGCCGCTGGTCAGCGCGGTCAGTTGGGCGCCTCGGCGCCCGCGCAGGGTGCGGGCCAGGGCGTCGCGGTGCAGGTAGGCGCTGCGCAGGCCCTGGCGCCCGTTGAAGCTCTCGGCGAGCATCTGCAACAGCGCCTGGTAGTGGGCCTGATCCAGGTCGGCGTAGGGCGCGGCCTGGCGCAGCATGTCCAGCAGCGCGGCTTCCGACCACTCCTGGCAGCTGACTTCAGCGACGATCTGCTGGGCCAGCACATCCAGGGGGGCATGGGGAATCAGTAGAGTGTCCAGTTCGCCCCGGCGCACGCAGTCGAGCAGGGCGGCGCATTCGATCAGGTCGTCGCGGGTCAGGGCGAACAACCGGCCCTTGGGCGTGCCGCCCACCTGGTGACCGGAGCGGCCGACCCGCTGCAGAAAGGCCGAGATCGAGCGCGGCGAGCCGATCTGGCACACCAGGTCGACATCACCGATATCGATCCCCAGCTCCAGGGAAGCGGTAGCGATCAGCACTTGCAGGTCGCCGGCCTTGAGTCGCTGCTCGGCTTCCAGGCGCTGCTCCTTGGCCAGGCTGCCGTGGTGCGCGGCCACCGCCTGCTTGCCCAGGCGCTCGCTGAGGTGGCGGGCCAGGCGCTCGGCCAGGCGCCGGGTGTTGACGAATATCAGCGTGGTGCGGTGTTCCCTGGCCAGGTTGGCGAGGCGCTCGTACACCAGCTCCCAGACGTCATTGGCCATGACCGCCGACAGCGGCACCGGCGGCACTTCGATGTCCAGGTCCCGGGGCCGGGCGTGGCCGATATCGACGATTTCGCAAGGGCGGCCGTGGCCCACCAGAAAGCGCGACACGGCTTCGATGGGCTTCTGCGTGGCGGACAGGCCGATGCGCAGCAAGGGTTCGGCGCACAAGGCCTGCAAGCGTTCCAGGCTCAGGGCCAGGTGGCTGCCGCGCTTGCTGCCGGCCAGGGCGTGGATTTCGTCGACGATCACGCTGCGGGTGCTGGCCAGCATCCTGCGGCCGGAATCCGAGCCCAGCAGCACGTAGAGGGATTCCGGGGTGGTGACGAGGATCTGCGGCGCGCTCTTGCGCATGGCGTTGCGGTCTTTCTGCGGGGTATCGCCGGTGCGCACCGCGGTGCTGATGGACAGTTCCGGCAGGCCCATGCGGCGCAATTGCTCGGTGATGCCCGCCAGTGGCTGCTGCAGGTTGATCTGAATGTCATTGCTCAAGGCCTTGAGTGGCGACACATACACCACCAGGGTGGCGTCCGGCAGCTGGCCACCGCCGGCCAGCCCCTGGCGCACCAGGTCATCGATCACCGCGAGAAAGGCGGTCAGGGTCTTGCCGGAGCCGGTGGGCGCGGCGATCAGGGTAGAGCGGCGCTGGGCGATCAGCGGCCAGGCGCGGGCCTGGGCCGGGGTCACAGCGGCAAAGGTATGCTTGAACCAGGCGCTGACAGCGGGGTGGAAGCCGTCCAGCACCGGATTCACGGATTGGGCAAGGTTCATGGATGGATTTATGCGGCCGCACCCGGCAACTTGCAAGCACCGTTGATTCCATGGGGGCCTCGACACTTTCTGAGTGACGCTTGCGCCACAAACCCGCAAAATGCAACGATTCCGGCAATTATCGACGGCCAGCCCCACGAGACTGGCCGACTCCAACCATCGTTCTGAACAGACTGGGCCTGCTGACTCTATGCGAATGCGCCTTATGTTACTGGGCGGCGGAAATGCCCTTGGGCAGGCGCTGATTCGCCTGGGTGCGGAGGAAGACATCGGTTTCCTCGCCCCCCGTCCGCCGCAAGACGGCTGGGATGCCGCGAGCCTTACGCAACTGCTCGACGACACCCGCCCGGATGCCTTGATCAACCTGGCTTACTACTTCGACTGGTTTCAGGCGGAGAGCGTGAGCGAGGCGCGCTTGAGCGGCCAGGAACGGGCGGTCGAGCGCCTGGCAGAGCTTTGCCAGCATCACAACATCATCCTCCTGCAACCTTCGAGCTACCGGGTGTTCGACGGCTCCCGGGCGACTGCCTACAGCGAAAAGGACGAGCCGGTGCCCCTGGGCCTGCGCGGCCAGGCTCTGTGGCGGATCGAGCAAAGCGTTCGCGCCACCTGCCCGCAGCACGTGCTGCTGCGTTTCGGCTGGCTGCTGGATGACAGCCCGGACGGTATTCTCGGGCGTTTCCTGGCCCGGGCCGAATCCCCGGACGAACTGTTGATGGCCGACGACCGGCGGGGTAATCCGACTCCGGTGGACGATGCCGCGCGGGTGATCATCTCGGTGCTCAAGCAGCTCGATTGCGCCGCGCCGCTTTGGGGCACTTACCACTACGCCGGCCAGGAAGCCACCACGCCCCTGGCCCTGGGGCAGGCGGTGCTGACCGAAGCCCGGCAATTGCACCCGCTGGCCATCGAGGCGCCGACCGCCCAGGCCCATGCCGCCAGCGCCGATGCCGCCGAGGAACCGCAGCACGCAGTACTGGCCTGCAAGAAAATCCTTCATACCTTCGGGATCAAGCCGCGCGCCTGGCGTGCCGCGCTCCCGGCTTTACTGGATAGGTTTTATCGTCATGGCTGAAGGCCTCGTATTGATCACCGGCGGTGCCGGTTTCATTGGCTCGCACCTGGCCGACGCCCTGCTCGCCAAGGGCTACGCGGTGCGGGTGCTGGACGACTTGTCCACCGGCAAACCGAGCAACCTGCCGCTGGCTGATCCGCGGGTCGAGCTGATCGAGGGCAATGTGGCCGATGCGTCGCTGGTCAGCCAGGCCATGCAAGGCTGCTGCGCTGTGGCGCACCTGGCAGCGGTGGCTTCGGTGCAGGCCTCGGTGGACGACCCGGTACAGACCCACCAGAGCAATTTCATCGGCACCCTGAATGTCTGCGAGGCCATGCGTGAGCACGGCGTCAAGCGAGTGCTGTTCGCTTCCAGCGCCGCGGTGTATGGCAACAACGGGGAAGGCCAGTCCATCGACGAGGACACGGCCAAGGCGCCGCTGACCCCTTATGCCTCGGACAAGCTGGCCAGCGAGCACTACCTGGATTTCTACCGGCGCCAGCACGGGCTGGAACCGGCGATCTTTCGCTTCTTCAACATCTTCGGCCCGCGCCAGGATCCGTCTTCGCCCTATTCCGGGGTGATCAGCATCTTCAGCGAACGGGCCCAGCAAGGCTTGCCGATCACCGTGTTCGGCGATGGCGAGCAGACCCGGGATTTCGTCTACGTCGGCGATCTGGTTCAGGTGCTGGTGCAGGCCATCGAGGCGCCGCAGTTGGAAGTGGGAGCGGTCAACGTTGGCTTGAACCAGGCCACGACCCTCAAGCAGATGCTCGCGGCCCTGGCCGAGGTGGTGGGTGCCTTGCCACCCATCAGCTACGGCCCGGCTCGGGCGGGCGATATCCGCCATTCGCGGGCTGGCAACCAGCGCCTGCTGCAGCGCTTCAAGTTCCCCGAGCCGACCCCGATGAGCGTCGGCCTCGCCCGCCTGATGGGGCGCTGAGGGAAAACACGCACATGAAAAAGGCGCCTTGCAAGGCGCCTTTTTTATTGCTGGCGGGTTTAGAACTTGTAACCCAGGCCCACCATGTAGACCCATGGGTCGACGTCCACATTGACCTTGGCACGAGTGCCGGCGGCCAGGGCGTTGTTGTCCACGTAGGCGCGGGTATCGATGTCGATGTAGCGTGCCTGGGCGTTGATCATGATGTTGTCGGTCAGCATGTAGTCGGCACCGATCTGCCAGGCCAGGCCCCAGGAGTTCTTGGCGCGGAAGTTGTCGAAACCTTCGGACTGGGCGCGGCTGCCGACGTGCTCGTCGTAGATCCAGGTGTAGTTGATACCGGCACCGACGTAGGGTTGGAACACCGACTTGTGGTCCAGCGGGTAGTACACCACGCTCAGGGTCGGTGGCAGGTGCTTGAGAGTACCCAGCTTGCCGTTGGCCGGAGCCAGGGACGTGTTGCGGATCTTCACGTCGTGTTCGAACGGGGTGGCGGCCAGCAACTCGATACCGATGTTGTTGGTCAGCATGTAGGCGAAGTTCAAGCCCAGCTGAGTGTCGCTGTCCATGGTCGCCTTGCCGCCCAGGTTGGCGCCAGCCAGTGGGCCGCTGTCGACCTTGACGTCGGAGCTGTTGGCTTTGGGTTTGACGGTAATCGCACCGGCACGAACGATGATGTCACCAGCTTCGTGGGCGTTGGCAATCGGGGCGGCGAGTGCGAGCGCGATCAGGGAGGCGCTAAGCAGAGACTTGTGCATGGGAGCTCCAAAGGACGATTCAGATTGGCTATGTCCAATGGTAAGGATCGTCAAGTTGACCGCCTTGACTCAGCTCAATGAAATGGCAAACCCCGGTTGGCGGGGTGAACTATTCTTTTGCCCCGCACTCTTTTGACGTTCCCCGGGCGTCGCCCGCCCGCACTCTTTTACTCCGGCAACTCGTAGACGTAGATCTTCTGCGCCACCATCTGGTAGCCGGCATCCGCCAGCTCGCTGGTGGAGGGCTTGACCTGCATGTCGCCTTCGATCCAGTACGGCTGGTACAGCTCATCGAGTTTCACCCCGACTTCGCTGGTGACGTGGACGATCTGGTTCGACGGCGGTGGCGGTACGTGGATGCAGGCGCCGAAGTAGGGCACCAGCAAGAAGTCTGTGGTGCGTCCTTCCTCGCTCACTTCCAGGGGCACGATGTAGCCGGGCAGGCGCACCGATTGGCCGTCGAGGCTCTTCACCACCGGGGCATTGGGCAGGTCCTGCTTGGCAGCGGGAGCCGATTCGGCGGACAGCGCATCGCTCATCTGCGACAGGTCGTGCAGCGGCTTCATGTTCGGCACTTCCGGCGGCGCGTCCGGCGGGATCATTTCCGACCAGGTCAGGTCCTTCGGAGCCCCCGCCGCCCACAGCGGCGAGCTGAACAGCAGCGACAGGGCAAGCAGAGAGCGCAGCAAGCGTTGGGTCTTCATAAACCAGGGCTCATAAACGAATCGACAGGCCATCGGCCAGGGATTGCCGGTAGGCGCGCCAGGCCGGCACGCTGCCCATCAGCAGCGCGGCGATCAGAATACCGCCCAGCAGCGTCCACTCATACTGGCTGGGCCAGGACAGTGGCAGGTACAGGCCGTAATTCGACTGCACGTAGCCCTGGGCCAGGGCGATGCCCAGGTACAGCAGGCCAAGCCCGGCCAGCACCCCGAACAGCGCCAGGGCGAAGGCTTCGAAGATCAGCAGGGTCGCAATGTGCCAGGGGCGCGCGCCCACCGAGCGCAGGATGGCCATCTCCCGCCGGCGTTCATTGAGGCTGGTGAGGATCGCCGTGAGCATGCCGATCAGGCCGGTCAGGACCACGAACAGCGACACCACGAACAAGGCTTTCTCGGCGGTGCCCATCAGGCTCCAGAGTTCCTGCAGGGCCACGCCGGGCAGGATCGCCAGCATCGGCTCGCCGCGGAATTCGTTGATCTCCCGTTGCAGGGCGAAGGTCGAGATCTTGCTGTTGAGGCCCAGCATGAAGGCGGTGATGGCCTGGGGCGTCAGGTCCATGTTGCGCGCCTGGTCGGCGCTGATGCGCCCCTCGCCACGGGCCGGCACGCCGTTGTGCCAGTCGATGTGGATCGCCTCCATGCCGCCCAGGCTGATGTGCAGGGTGCGGTCCACCGGAGTGCCGGTGCGCTTGAGGATGCCGACCACGGTGAAGGGCTTGTCGTCGTGCTTGACCAGGCTGATGGCCGCCACGCCGTGGGCCAGTACCAGCTTGTCCCCCAGCTTGTAGTGCAAGGCATCGGCGACTTCGGCCCCCAGCACCACTTCGAAGGGGTCGCTGGCGAAGGCCCGGCCCACCGCCAGTTGCAGGTTCTGCTGGTGGCCGTACTGGTAGTGCTGGAAGTAGGCGTCGGTGGTGCCCATCACCCGGTAGCCGCGGTGGGAGTCGCCCAGGGAAATCGGGATCGCCCACTTTACCTTGGGGTTGCTGGCGAAGTGCTCGAAGCTGTCCCAGCGGATGTTGTTGGTGGCGTTGCCGATGCGGAATACCGAGTACAGCAGCAGGTTCACCGAACCGGAACGGGCGCCGACGATCAGGTCGGTGCCACTGATGGTGCTGGCGAAACTGGCCCGGGCTTCGGTGCGCACCCGCTCCACCGCCAGCAGCAGGCAGACCGAGAGGGCAATGGCGAAGGCCGTGAGGATCGCGGTGAAGCGACGGTTAGCCAGGCTGGCCATGGCTAGACGGAACAGATACATCTCAGACCTCTGCGGGCTTGGCGGCGCGATTGAGTTCGGCCAGCGACAGGTTGCGATCGAACAGCGCTGCCAGGCTCTGGTCGTGGCTGACGAACAGCAGGCTGGCCCCGGCTTCGCGGCATTCGGCGAACAGCAATTGGAGGAAGGCTTCCCGGGCGTCGTGGTCCAGCGCCGAAGTCGGTTCGTCGGCAATCACCAGTTCCGGCTGGCCGATCAGCGCCCGGGCCGCAGCGACCCGCTGCTGCTGGCCGATGGATAGCGAATCGGCGCGGCGGCCGAGCAGCTCCGGGTCCTTCAGCCCCAGGTGGGCCAGCAGGGTGGCTGCGGCCTGGTCGACGCTGCCATGGCGCTGTGCGGCGCGGCCGGCCCGTAGCTTGGAGAAGTGGCAGGGCAGCTCGACGTTCTCGCGTACCGAGAGAAACGGCAGCAGGTTGAACTGCTGGAAGATGTAGCCGGTGTGATCGACGCGAAAGCGGTCGCGGGCGCCGGCCGAAAGCTCGGTCAGCTCCTGGCCCAGCAGGCGAATGCTGCCCTGGTTGGGTTTCTGCACGCCGCCCAGCAGGCCCAGCAGGGTGGTCTTGCCGCTGCCGCTGGGGCCCTTGAGGAACAGGGTTTCGCCGACTTCCAGGCGAAAGTCCGGGATGTCCAGTAACGGTGGATGACCGGGCCAGTTGAAGCCCAGGTTGGACAGTTCGATAAGTGCTTGGGTCATGTCGGGTCGATCATCGGATGAGTGTTGTAGCCGCCGAAGGCAGCGGCTACAGGGTTGGCGCTCAGAACTTCAGGGTTGCCGCCGTGGCGCTGGCTTCGACGCCCTGCTGGCCATTCGGCGAAATGAGTTGTACCTGAATTTTCTGGGTGGCGGGGAAGGTCTTGAAGACCTGCCCCAGATCGAGGGTCTTCAGGGCATCCGGCTTGGCGCAGGTGAACTGGTAGTGGGCGTGGATCTCACTGTGCTCATGGTGATGCTCGTGGCCAGCGGTGTCCTTGGCATCTTCGTCGTGGTCGTCGTCATCGTGATCATCGGCATCGGGCTGGTCGCCGAACAACGGGCTCTCCAGCTCCTGCTTGGCCACCACGCACGCCGCTGCCTTGGGCAGGCTGAACAGTACCAGCGGCTGTTCCAGCTGGGTGCGGGCGGCAGCCACCTTGGCCTTGTCGGCGTCGGTGCTCGGAGCGTGTTCGAAGCCCACCAGGTTCATTGCCGGGCTCTCCAGCTCCAGTTCCAGGGTCTGGCCGTCGAGCACTGCGTTCAAACGGCCGACTCCATGTTCGTGGGCGCCGAGGCTGCCATGTTCATGTTCATGCTCGTGATCATGGGCTTGCGCGGCCTGGGCGGCGGCCAGCGGCAACAGGGCGAACGGCAGGGCGAGTAGCAGACGGCGCATAGCAAGTCTCCGGAGCGAAGATGAAATAAATGTTATGTGATCTTATAACAATCGGCCGCTGAGTTTGACCGGCCGCTTGGCGTTGCGCAAGACGCGTGGGAGCATGCTCGTCAGAAAAATTCAGGAGCACAGCAATGTTGCGGATTCGTGGAAGCATCGGCGACTGGCCGGTGGATTTGACCCTGGAACTGGACGAAGGCGACTGGGCGCAACTGGGTGCGCAGTTGCAGGCGGCCAAGCCCGAGAGCGTCGCGGTGGCGGCGAAGCCGGCCAGCCAGGACGATGCCCTGTGGCAGACCACCAAGGAGTTGCTGCGCAAGGCCGGGCAGCTCAGCGGGCCGGAGTTGCTGGAGCAACTGGAAGGGCTGGCCGGTAGCGCGGCGGCAGGCAAGCGCTTGTTGGTGCGCTTGCGCCACTGCGCCGAGGTCAAGGTGGTGAGCGGCGCCGATACGCCGATCTACAGCTGGGTGCAATGACCCTGCAGGAGCCCGCTTGCTGGCGAACGCGTTCGGCCTGTCAGAACGCTTTCGCTGGCAAGCCAGCTCCTGCACCAGCCGGCTCAGTACAGGGCGGCGAACAGCTTGCGGCGGTAGGCGGTCACCAGGGGGTGGTCGTTGCCCAGCAGGTCGAAGACTTGCAGCAGGGTCTTGTGGGCGATGCCTTCGTTGTAGCTGCGGTTGCGCATGAACAGCTTGAGCAGGGCTTCGAGCGCCGCTTCATATTGCTGGCGCGCCAGTTGCTGGATCGCCAGTTGGTACAGCGCTTCATCGTCCTGCGGGTCCTTGGCCAGGCGCGCCTTGAGCTCGGCGGCGTCCGGCAGGTCCGCGGCCTGCTTGAGGAAGGTGATCTGCGCCTTGGCTCCGGCCAGGGCCGCCTTGTGCTCATCGCTCTTGACCGCGTCGAGCACGGTCTGGGCTTCACCCAGCTCGCCACGCTCGGCCAGGCAGCGGGCGTAGAGGATCAGCGCCTTGGCGTTGCTGTTGTCTTCGCCCAGCAGCACCTTGAGCAGGGCCTCGGCATCGCCGATACGACCTTCGGCAAACAGGGCTTCGGCCTGTTCCAGGGGATCGGCGGCCGGCGGTGGCGGCATCTGCACATGGGGTTCGAGCATGGCCCGCACCGCGGATTCCGGTTGCGCACCGGCAAAGCCGTCTACGGGCTGGCCGTCCTTGAACAGCACCACGGTGGGCAGGCTGCGGATGCCGAAGCGGGCGACGATGTCCTGCTCGATGTCGCAGTTGACCTTGGCCAGCAGCAGTTCGCCCTGATAGCTCTCGGCAATTTGCTGCAGCATCGGCATCAGCGCCTTGCAGGGCGCACACCACTCGGCCCAGAAGTCCACCAGGACCGGCTTGTGAAAGGAGTTCTCGATCACCGACTGGTCGAAATCAGCGGTGCGGGCGTCGAAGATGTAGGGCGTTTCCTGACTCATGGGGTATCTCGAATAAGCGGGAATGGAACCACTATAAAGGCTGGCCGGGAGGCTGAAAATCGCTATCGCCGCTGTGCGTGATAGAGGCTCACGTTGCGAAATTCCCAGGGTTCGGCCAGGTCGGGCAGGGTGAGGGCATTGAGCATTTCCAGGCGCTGATAGAGCGGGTGCTGGAAGTCCCGTACGCGGGAATCCGCCACCAGGGCCTGGCGACCACGGCTGAGGAACTGGTCCAGCAGCGGCAGGTTGGCCCGGTCGTAGAGCACGTCCGCCACCAGGATCAGGTCGAAGCGGTCGGCCTCGGCGAAGAAATCCATGGAATAGCTCAGCTCGACGCCATTGAGTCGGGCATTCGCCCGGCAGGCGGCAATGGCCAGCGGGTCAAGGTCACAGGCCACCACTTCCCGGGCCCCGGCCTTGGCCGCGGCAATCGCCGCCACGCCGGAACCGGCACCGAAATCCAGCACCCGCTTGCCCGCGACCCAATGCGGCTGCTCGGCCAGGTAGCGCGCCAGGGCCAGGCCGCTGGCCCAGCAGAAGCTCCAGTAGGGCGGCTCGTGGAGGATGCGCCGGGTTTCTTCCGGGGTGAAGGCGCGGTCCATGTTGTCGGCGTCGATCAGCCAGAGCTTCAGCGTGGTATCGGGCAGCTCGCAGGCTACCAGTCGCGCGTCCCCCAGCAGTTCGCTGAGGGCAGCTTGCAGGTCGAGCGGGACATTCATGGGGCTTTGACAAATTGCAGTTGGCCCAGGGCCTGGCTGGTGGGTTGGTCGATGCGTTGGGCCGGCAGGTGCAGGATCAGTTGGCCGGACTGGCTGGCGCGGCCGCGCAGTTCGACCCGGGCGCCGGCCGGAAAGGCTTCGGTGGCAAAGCGCAGGCGGAACGGCAGGGCCTGGCTGGTGCCGCTCAGGTTGCTGCTGGCCAGCAGGCGTTGCGGACGGCCGCGCTCATCGATCACCAGCAGGGCCAGCTCGACGTCGGCGCCGGCCGGTACGCCCTCGAGGGTGCCACTCAACTCGCGCTGGTAGGCCGGCAAGGGGCCTGGATCGGCCGGTTCCTGATTTTTTTTCACCGCCTGCTGCTGTGAAGTGGAGGGGGCCGCGGTTTTTGGCGTATCGCTGCTGCAAGCGACCAACAGGCTGACAAGACTGAGCAGAACGAGCGGTCTGAGCGGCATCTGAAGCTCCAACAAGGCGAATGTCCGTGTGCGAAACATAATAGTCGGTCTGTATACCGTAAAGGCTATGGCTTGTCTTGCCAGTGGGATGCGCTACCATGGCCCTCCCTTTTTTTGTTGCCTGCCACCATGCACTGTCCCTTCTGCGGTGCCAACGACACCAAGGTCATCGACTCGCGTCTGGTCGCCGAGGGCGAACAGGTGCGCCGCCGGCGTGAATGCCTGGCCTGTGGTGAACGTTTCACCACCTTCGAAACCGCCGAACTGGTGATGCCGCGCCTGATCAAGACTGACGGCAGCCGTCAGCCCTTCGACGAAGAAAAACTGCGCGCCGGTATGCAGCGCGCCCTGGAAAAACGCCCGGTGAGTGTCGAGCGTCTGGAGGCGGCGCTGGTGCACATCAAGCACAAGCTGCGGGCCACCGGCGAGCGCGAGGTCAAGTCGCTGGTCGTGGGTGAGCTGGTGATGACCGAGCTGCAGAAGCTCGATGAAGTCGCCTACATCCGCTTCGCCTCGGTCTATCGCCGTTTCCAGGACCTCAACGAATTCCGTGAAGAGATCGACCGTCTCGCCCGTGAGCCGGCCAAGCAATGAGCCAGCCTGCCGAGCAAGCGGTCCTCGACGCCCACTACATGGCCCGTGCTCTGGAACTGGCGCGCAAGGGTCGCTACTCCACCCATCCCAACCCGCGTGTCGGCTGCGTCATCGTGCGCGACGGCCAGGTGGTGGGCGAGGGCTGGCACGTGCGGGCCGGCGAGCCCCATGCCGAGGTGCATGCCCTGCGCGCGGCCGGTGAACTGGCCCGTGGCGCCACCGCCTATGTGACCCTCGAACCCTGCAGCCATCACGGGCGTACGCCGCCCTGCGCCGACGCCCTGGTGAATGCCGGTGTGGCACGGGTGGTCGCGGCCATGCAGGACCCCAACCCGGAAGTGGCCGGCCGTGGCTTGCAGCGCCTGGCCCAGGCCGGCATCGACACCCATGGCGGTGTGCTGGAAGGCGAGGCGCGGGCGATCAATAAAGGCTTTCTGAAACGCATGGAGCACGGCTTGCCTTATGTGCGGGTCAAGCTGGCCATGAGCCTGGATGGCCGCACCGCCATGTCCAGTGGCGAGAGCCAGTGGATCACTGGCCCTGCGGCGCGCTCTGCAGTGCAGCGCCTGCGGGCCGAGTCCAGCGTGGTACTGACCGGCGCCGACACAGTGCTGGCGGACGACGCGCGGCTGACCGTGCGCGCCGCCGAACTGGGCCTGGATGCCGAGCAGACCGCCCTGGCCATGAGCCGGCCGCCGCTGCGGGTGCTGATCGACGGCCGCCTGCGGGTGCCTCTGGATGCGCCATTCTTCAAGGCCGGCCCAGCGTTGGTTGCCACTTGTGCGGCGGTGGAAGAGCAATACGCCAACGGCCCGGAATGCCTGATTGTTCCAGGCCCCGATGGCCAGGTGGATCTGCGTCTCCTGCTGTTGGAGCTGGCGGCCCGTGGGGTCAACGAAGTGCTGGTGGAAGCCGGCCCACGCCTAGCCGGGGCCTTTGCCCAGCAGGGCCTGGTGGACGAGTACCAGATATTCGTCGCCGACAAGTTCCTCGGTTCCTCTGCGCGGCCGTTGCTGGACTGGCCGCTGGCGCAGATGAGCCAGGCGCCATTGCTGAAGATCATAGAAATGCGTGCGGTGGGCGATGACTGGCGAGTCACTGCCATCCCGGCCCCGCCAGCGAGCGTATAATTCCCGACTTTCGCCTACCCGGCGGCCCTGTTCTCGAGGAGGACTCCATGTTCACCGGCATCATCGAATCCATCGGCAGCATTCGCGCATTGACCCCAAAAGGCGGAGATGTGCGGGTCTATGTAGAAACCGGCAAGCTTGATCTGGCCGACGTCAAATTGGGCGACAGCATCGCGGTGAACGGCGTCTGCCTGACCGCTGTTGAACTGCCTGGCGATGGTTTCTGGGCCGATGTCAGCCGTGAAACCCTGGACTGCACCGCTTTTCATCAGTTGAAGGCCGGCAGCCGGGTGAACCTGGAGAAAGCCCTGACCCCGACCACCCGCCTGGGCGGTCACCTGGTCAGTGGCCATGTCGACGGCGTCGGTGAAGTGGTGGCGCGGGAAGAAAATGCCCGGGCCATCCAGTTCCGCATCCGCGCACCGAAAGAGCTGGCCAAGTACATCGCCCATAAAGGCTCGATCACCGTCGACGGCACCAGCCTGACGGTCAACGCGGTCAATGGCGCCGAGTTCGAGCTGACCATCGTTCCCCACACCCTGGCGGAAACCATCATGGCCGACTACCGGCCGGGTCGGCAGGTCAACCTTGAGGTGGACCTGCTGGCGCGCTACTTGGAGCGCCTGCTGCTGGGCGACAAGGCGGCCGAGGCCACGGGCGGCACCATTACCGAAAGTTTTCTGGCCGCTAACGGCTATCTCAAATCCTGACTCAAGGGGGTGCCGAGTGGCGCTCAATAGCATCGAAGAACTGGTTGAAGACATCCGCCAAGGCAAGATGGTCATCCTCATGGATGACGAAGACCGCGAGAACGAAGGCGACCTGATCATGGCCGCCGAGTGCTGCAAGGCCGAACACATCAACTTCATGGCCAAGCACGCCCGCGGCCTGATCTGCATGCCCATGAGCCGCGAGCGCTGCGAGCTGCTCAAGCTGCCGCTGATGGCGCCGCGCAACGGTTCGGGGTTTGGCACCAAGTTCACCGTCTCCATCGAGGCCACCGAAGGTGTGACCACCGGCATCTCTGCCGCTGACCGTGCGCGTACCGTACAAGCGGCAGCGGCCAAGGATGCCAAGGCCGAAGACATCGTCAGCCCGGGCCACATCTTCCCGCTGATGGCCCAGCCCGGTGGCACCCTGGCCCGCGCTGGCCACACCGAGGCCGCCTGCGACCTGGCGCGCATGGCCGGTTTCGAGCCCAGCGGGGTGATCTGCGAAGTGATGAACGACGACGGCACCATGTCCCGTCGCACCGAACTGGAAGCCTTCGCCGCCGAGCACAACATCAAGATCGGCACCATTGCCGACCTGATCCACTACCGGATGATCCACGAACGTACCGTTCAGCGGATTGCCGAGCAGCCGCTGGATAGCGAACTGGGCCAGTTCAACCTGGTGACCTATCGTGATTCCGTGGAAGGCGACGTGCACATGGCCCTGACCCTGGGCGAGATCTGCGCTGAAGAGCCGACCCTGGTACGGGTGCACAACATGGATCCGCTGCGCGACCTGCTGATGGTCAAGCAACCGGGCCGCTGGAGCCTGCGGGCGGCCATGGCCACGGTGGCCGAGGCCGGCAGTGGCGTGGTGCTGTTGCTCGGGCACCCGCTGGATGGCGACGTGCTGCTGGCACATATCCGTGAAACCGCGGAGCACCAGCCGGCGAAGAAGCCCACCACCTACAGCATCGTCGGTGCCGGTTCGCAGATCCTGCGCGACCTGGGCGTACGCAAAATGCGCCTGATGAGTGCGCCGATGAAGTTTAATGCGATATCCGGTTTCGACCTGGAAGTTGTAGAATACGTGCCCTCCGAATAAAAGCCGCCTGTTTCCGGCAGCCTATTCGCGGTTCAAATATCACTGAAGAGCGTGTACTAGACACGCTCTGGCTCTTTAAGAGATTTGTCGAATGACCCTGAAGACCATCGAAGGTACCTTCATCGCCCCTAAAGGCCGCTATGCCCTGGTGGTCGGCCGTTTCAACAGCTTCGTCGTCGAAAGCCTGGTCAGCGGCGCGGTTGACGCCCTGGTTCGCCACGGCGTGAGCGAAAGCGATATCACCATCATCCGTGCTCCTGGCGCCTTCGAAATTCCGTTGGTTGCACAGAAAGTGGCACAAAAGGGTGAGTTCGCGGCAATCGTCGCCCTGGGCGCGGTCATTCGTGGCGGTACTCCGCACTTCGAATACGTGGCTGGCGAGTGCACCAAGGGCCTGGCCCAGGTGTCCATGGAGTTCGGCGTGCCAGTGGCCTTCGGCGTGCTGACCGTTGACTCGATCGAACAAGCCATCGAGCGTTCCGGCACCAAGGCCGGCAACAAAGGTGCTGAAGCTGCCCTGTCCGCCCTGGAAATGGTCAGCCTGCTGGCGCAGTTGGAGGCCAAGTGATTAGCGACGATAGCGATCGTTTCAACCCGCGCGATCCCAAGCCTGCCAATGCCGGCAAGCCATCCAAGAGCGCCAAGCGTCGCGAAGCCCGTCAGCTCGCGACCCAGGCGCTGTATCAATGGCACATGGCCAAGCATTCGCTGAACGAGATCGAAGCGCAGTTCCGGGTCGACAACGATTTCACTGACATCGATGGCGCCTACTTCCGTGAAATCCTGCACGGGGTTCCGGCCAACAAGAACGAGATCGACACCGCGCTCGTGCCTTGCCTGGACCTGGCCATCGATGAGCTGGACCCTGTGGAACTGGCGGTTCTGCGCCTGTCCACCTGGGAACTGCTCAAGCGCGTCGACGTGCCGTACCGCGTTGTGATCAACGAAGGTATCGAACTGGCCAAGGTCTTCGGTTCCACCGATGGCCACAAGTTCGTCAATGGCGTACTCGACAAGCTGGCCCCACGCCTGCGCGAAGCTGAAGTGAAGGCGTTCAAGCGCTGAACCGCGCTTGCAGCTGCCATGGGCGAGTTTGAGCTGATCCGCAACTTCTTCGCTGCCGTGCCTTGTGCGCAGGGCGGCGAGGGTGTTGCCCTGGGGATCGGCGACGACTGCGCCTTGCTGGCAGTTGCCCCTGGCGAGCAGTTGGCGATTTCCACCGACACCCTGGTGGCCGGTGTGCATTTCGCCGATCCCTGCGAGCCCTTTCTTCTTGGCCAACGCTCCCTGGCGGTGGCTGTCAGCGACCTGGCCGCCATGGGCGCCACGCCACTGGCCTTTACCCTTGCCCTGACCCTGCCGACGGTAAGCACCGATTGGCTGCAGGCCTATGCCCAAGGCTTGAATGCCATGGCGCAGAACTGCGGGGTGCGCCTGATCGGTGGCGATACCACCCGCGGCCCCTTGACCCTGACCCTGACGGTATTCGGCCGGGTACCTGCCGGCCTGGCCCTGACCCGCAGCGGTGCTCGGGCAGGCGATCTGCTGTGCGTCGGCGGTGACCTGGGCAACGCCGCCGGCGCCTTGCCGCTGGTTCTGGGCCAGCGCAGCGCCGAGCCGGCGCTGGCTGAGCCACTGCTGGCCCATTACTGGTCGCCGCAACCGCAACTGGCCCTGGGCCAGGCGCTGCGGGGCAAGGCCACGGCGGCGCTGGACATCTCCGATGGCTTGCTGGCCGACTGCGGCCATATCGCCACGGCCTCGGCGGTTGGTTTGCAGGTCGAGGTCGAGAAGCTGCCGCTGTCGCCGGCGCTGCTGGGCTTTCTCGGCCAGCAGGGCGCTCGCGCCGCGGCCCTGAGTGGCGGTGACGACTACGTCCTGGCCTTCACCCTGCCACCGGCCGAACTGGCGCCGCTACTGACGGCCGGCTGGCCAGTGCGGGTGGTCGGGCGAGTGGTGGCCGGGCAGGGGGTGACCCTGCTGGATGCCGATGGGCAGGACATCACCCCCGGCACCCGGGGTTATCAACACTTTCCGGAGACACAGTGACAGATCATCCCAAACAGGTCCCGGCGGAGTTCGTACCGCCGTCGGTGTGGCGCAACCCCTGGCATTTCCTGGCCTTCGGCTTTGGTTCCGGCACCTTGCCCAAGGCGCCGGGCACCTGGGGTTCGCTGGTTGCGCTACCCTTTATCCCGCTGTGGCAGATGTTGCCGGACTGGGGCTACTGGCTGATGCTCGGCATCACCATGCTGTTCGGCTTCTGGCTGTGCGGCAAGGTGGCCGACGATCTGCGGGTGCATGACCACGAAGGCATCGTCTGGGATGAAATGGTCGGCATGTGGATCACCCTGTGGCTGGTGCCCGAAGGCTGGTACTGGCTGCTGGCAGGTTTCCTGATGTTCCGCTTCTTCGACATTCTCAAGCCCTGGCCGATTCGCTGGATCGACCGGCATGTGCATGGCGGCGTCGGCATCATGCTCGACGACGTGCTCGCCGGGGTGTTTGCCTGGCTGGCGATGCAAGGGCTGGTGTGGTGCTTCAGCTGAGGAAATAGGCATGGGTGTGTGCCGCGCGCTGCTGGTATTGCTGGTTGCCTTGAGCTGTTGCAGCGTCCGGGCCGCGGAGCCGCAGGCGCAGCCCAGGCACATTCGTATCGCCAGCGAGGTCTGGAGCGATTACACCGAAGCCAACGGCGAGGGGCTGGGCTGGGACATCCTGCGCGAAGTCTTCGAGCCGCTGGGTGTGACCATCGAACGTTGCAGCGTGCCCTATACCCGTTCGGTCGGGCTGGTACAGCGCGGCGAAGTGGACGCCCACATGGGTGCCTACCGTGATGAGTCGCCGGGTGTGCTTTACCCCCACTGGAACTACGACACCGATCACATCTACGCCCTGGGACTGGCCAGCAACCCCGAGTTGAGCCTGGCGACTATCGCCAGTTACCGACTGGTCTGGGTGCGCGGCTACAAGTACCAGGACTACCTGCCCAATATCCGTCGCTACAACGAGATCCGCCGGCGCATCGGCATCCTGCCGATGCTGCTGTACAGCCGCGCCGACTATTACATCGATGCCCAGACCGAGATCGACTACGTGCTGGGGCAGGCCTCCGATCCGAGCCAGTTCAAGCATACCCATCTGACCGAGCTGCCGCTGTACCTGGGGTTCGCCAGCAACCCGCGCGGGCGGGAAATGCGCGAACTGTACGACCAGCGCATGGCACAGCTGGTGAGCACCGGGCGTTTGCGGCCGATCTTCGAGCGCTGGAAACAGCCTTATCCCTTTGACGGGAGCCCTTAGCCGGCGGTGCGTTGATCAAACTTATCGATCTTTATCTCCGATAATTCAGCCTAAGCGTCCAGTGGAGGCTGCTGTTACAATGCCGCCTCTGCGAATCTCCAGTCCTCATACAGATCAGGAGCACAACAGTGCCCGTCGTTTTTGTTGCTGCTTGCAAGCTGCCTACGCCTTTTGCGCAATTCACCATGCATGGTTTTCTCGATGAAGCTACCGGCCGCGAGCATGTGGTGCTCAGCCTGGGCGATATCGCCGACGGCGCTCCGGTTCTCGGCCGCCTGCACTCCGAGTGCCTGACCGGCGATGCACTGTTCAGCCAGCGTTGCGACTGCGGCTCGCAACTGGAAGCCGCCCTGCAGGCCATCGCCCGCGAAGGTCGTGGGGTGTTGCTGTACTTGCGCCAGGAAGGCCGGGGTATCGGCCTCTTGAACAAGATCCGCGCCTACGAACTGCAGGACGGTGGCGCCGACACCGTGGAGGCCAACGAACGCCTGGGCTTTGCCGCCGACCAGCGCGACTACGCCATGTGCCTGCCGATGCTGGAGCACCTGGGGGTCAAGTCCCTGCGCCTGATGACCAACAACCCGCGCAAGGTCAAGGCCTTGACCGAGATGGGGATCCAGGTCGCCGAGCGCGTACCGCTGCACACCGGCCACAACCCGCACAACAAACTCTACCTGGCGACCAAGGCCAGCAAGCTCGACCACATGATGGGCAACGAGCACCAGGGCGAGGTTGACCGCGCGTGACCCGGGGCCAAGTCAAGCGGCGCCTGACCGTCAGTTGGTGGCAATACCTGGCCCTGGGCCTGTTGCCGTTGTTCGTGATCAACGCGCTGTTCGGCCAGGGCGAGCCCATCCTGCCGGTGCTGGCGATGCCGTTCTTCATTGCCGGGGTGGCATCGATGTTCGTCAGCCTGCGCTTCTTCGGCGGCTACAAGCACGCCCTGATCGCCACCCAGAAAGCCCTGGACACTCCCGAGGAACCGGCGGCCTGGATCAACCTTGCGGCCAGCCGGCGGGTGGCGTTCCTGGCGGCGTCGCTGCCGGCCTGGATCGGCACCCTGGCAGTGTTCGTCGGCCTGGAAGCGGTGCCGCTGATGCTTCTGGCGGTGTCCACGGCGGTGCTGTTCTACCTCTATCGCATTCCGCGTCAACTGGGCTGATGCTGCGCTGGCTGGCGGTCCTGTGCCTGCTGGCCAGTGTTCCGGCGCTGGCGGCGCAGCGGGTGGTGAGTCTTGCGCCATCGCTCTCGGAAATCGTTGTAGAGCTGGGGGCTGCCGAGCTGCTGGTGGGCGTGCTGGATGCCGGTGAACGGCCCGCGCCGCTCAAGGACCTGCCTTCGGTGGGGCGCTACGGCCAGCTGGATATCGAGCGTTTGCTGAGCCTCAAGCCTGATCTGCTGTTGCTCTGGCCGGGCAGTGTCGGCCCGGCCCAGCGCGATCAACTGGCGCGCCTGGGGATCCCCACCCTGGTTGCCGAACCCCATGACTTCCCGCAACTGACCGCGCAGATTGCCGAGATCGGCGAGCGCCTGGGTCGCCCGGCGGCCGGCCGCGAGCTGGCCGCCGAGTTGAACGGGCAACTGGCTGCATTGCGCGTCCGCTATCACCGCGAACCGCCGTTGCCGGTGTTCTATCAGGTCTGGGACCAGCCGCTGTATACCGTGGGTGGTGGGCAGATCATCAGCGAAGCCTTGAGTGTCTGCGGCGCGCGCAATGTGTTTGCCGACCAGCAACTGCCGGCGCCCCAGGTCAGTATCGAGTCGGTGTTGCAGCGCAATCCGCAGGCGATCCTCGCCACCGCCCAGGGACAACTGGATGCCTGGAAGGACTGGCCGCAGGTCGCGGCGGTGCGGCAAGGGCGGTTGCTGCTGGTAAGGGACAAGGGCCTGGAGCGGCCCAGCGGGCAGATGATTGCCGCGACGGCCAGGCTCTGTGCCTTGATCGCACCTGAGCGCTGAGCCCCTTCACCGGCAGGCCTTGCCCTAGGGGCCTGTAGGAGCCGGCTTGCCGGCGAAGGCGGCGGACCTTACAGCTCAGGCGTCCAGGTCACGCCGAGCATCCAGGTACGGCCTTCGCTGCGGTAGCCATAGTCGTTGCCGTTGTACTCGTAGAGCGCGCGGCTATAGGACTTGTCGAAGATGTTGTCGAGTTTCAGGTCCAGCTTCACTTCCTGATTGATCGCCCAACTGCTTCGCAGTCCGAGCAGGCCGTAGCCGCCAATCGGGACCTGCTTTTTCGTGCTCAAGTCCTCATGGCTCTTGCTCACCAGTTGCCAGCTGGCACCTAGCGCCAATTGGTCGAACTGCCGGTCTAGATCCAGATTCAAGGTGCGGCGGGCACGGCGCGGCAGTTGATGGCCATCCTTGCGATTGCGCGGATCAATGATCGCGGTGCCGATGCTGGTCTGCCAGCCGAACAGTTCCTGTTTCAGGGCCGCTTCGAAACCGTTGATTCTCGCTGCGCCAACGTTTTCCGGGCGTTGGGCTATGCGGTCATAAATGATTGCGTCCTTGATATCGGTGCGGAAGATCGAGGTCTCCAGGCGAGTGCTTTGCGTCAGTTGGTTACGCCACTGCAATTCATAGCTCTTGGAGTGTTCCGGCTTGAGGTCGGGGTTGCTGAAGCCGGGGTAATACAGGTCGCTGAAGTTGGGCGCTCGGAAACCTTCGCTATAGGAGAGCAGCAAGTCATTGTCCGGGTTGAGCGGCAGGGTAAAGGTGCCGCTCCAGGTGTTCTGGCTGCCATATTGCTGGTTCTGGTCGCGGCGCAGACCCAGCTCGGTGGAGAAACTGTCACCGCGAAAGCGGTGCTGAATGAAGGCCGCCCGGTTCCAGCGGCTGTCTTCGGCAAATCGCGTCGGGCTGGTATTGAGCCGGTCTTCGTACCAGTCAGCGCCGAGGATTAGGCTGTTGTGTTCGTCCAGGCGCAGATCGTTCTGCCAGTTCAGCGAGTCCCGGTAGGTATTGAATACGTTTCGTTCGTCACTGAGTTTGTCGCGCTTGAGGTCGCGGTTCTCGCTATGCCCCAGCTCTACTCGCGACGTCCAGTAATCATTGATGTGCGCATCGAGATAGCCGCTGACGCTGCTGACACTGAAATCGGTGTAAGGATCCTGGGCGAAGACGTCGTAGCTTGAGTCGTAGCGCCCGAAGGGGTTGTCATAGCGCGTGCGACCACGGTTATCCAGCAGGTTGAGGCCTACCTCCAGGTCATCGTTCAGCGCATGGCTGAGGGTGAAGCTCAACGACTTGTTGCGGTAACCATCATGGTCGGCATCGCTGGGGAACGATTCGTGGGTCCAGTCGATCCCGGCGGTTTCATCCAGGTTGGCGCCGAGGCTGAAGCGTGTCTGTTGATCTCCACCGGACAGTCCCAGGCTGCGCTCCCAGGTCTGGTTGCTGCCAGCGGCGACGCGCATGCGCCCATGGAGCCCTGAGTCCGCTCCGCGCCGGGTGAAGATCTGGATCACCCCGCCAATGGCGTCGCTGCCATAGATCACTGAGCGCGAGCCACGCAGTACTTCCACCCTTTCTATCTGCTCGATACTGATGAACTGCAGGTTACTGTCGCCGCTCGATGAGCTGCTGATGCGCTGGCCGTCCACCAGCACCAGGCTCTGGGCCGAGTTGGTGCCGCGGATGAAGATATTCGGCAGGTTGCCGCGCCCGCCGCCCTGGGCTACCTGCACCCCCGGCACCCGCTGCAGCAGGTCGGTGAGGCTGCCGGGTTGCAGGCGGTCGATGTCTTCCCGGGTGAATACGGTGTTGGCGGCGCTGCTGTCATTGCGCGCTTCCACCTGGCGGTTGGCGCTGATCAGCATTTCGGGCAGTTTCAGGGCCTGATCGCGGTCGGGGGGGGCGGCAAGGAGTTCGGCGCAGGGCAAAAGGCAAAGCGGCAGGGCCAGGCGAGAGAGTTTCATGGCTATTCCGTTAGCGCGGCTCGGCCTTTGCCGCAAAGTGGGAGAGGCTGCACAGTGAAGGCCAAAAAGCGACGCCCGCATGGCGGGCGTGCAACAGCGGCTACAGCTGGCCGTTGTGGATCAAGCCAGGCCCAGCAGCGCCAGGCGCTGGCGCACCGAGGCCTCGATGCCGGCTTCGTCGAGGCCGCACTCGGCGAGCATCTGCGCCGGTTTGGCGTGCTCGACGTAGGCGTCCGGCAAGCCCAGGTGGAGGATCGGCTTGAGGATGTTTTCCCGTGCCAGGTATTCGCTGACCGCGCCACCGGCGCCACCCATGATGGCGTTTTCCTCGATGGTCACCAGCAGTTCGTGGCTGCTGGCGATCTCGCGTACCAGGGCTTCATCCAGTGGCTTGACGAAGCGCATGTCGACCACCGTGGCGTCGAGTTTCTCGGCCACTTGCAGGGCTTCGGCCAGTTGCACGCCGAACACCAGCAGGGCCACTTGCCTGCCCTGGCGGCGGATCACGCCCTTGCCGATCTCGATCGGTTCCAGGCTCTTGTCGATCGGTGCGTTGGGGCCGGTGCCGCGTGGGTAGCGCACGGCCGCAGGGCCGCTGTACAGGTGCCCGGTGCTGAGCATCATGCGCAGCTCGTTCTCGTCGCTCGGGGTCATCACCAGCATGCCGGGGATGCAACGCAGGTAGGAGAGGTCGAAGCTGCCGGCGTGGGTCGGGCCGTCTTCGCCCACCAGGCCGGCGCGGTCGATGGCGAACAGCACGTCGAGGTTCTGTACCGCCACATCGTGGATCAGCTGGTCATAGCCGCGCTGGAGGAAGGTCGAATAGATCGCCACCACCGGCTTGGCGCCCTCGCAGGCCATGCCGGCCGCCAGGGTCACGGCGTGCTGCTCGGCAATTGCCACGTCGAAGTAGCGCAGCGGGAAACGCTCGCTGAAGGCCACCAGGTCCGAACCTTCCTTCATCGCCGGGGTGATGCCCACCAGGCGCGGGTCGGCGGCGGCCATGTCGCACAGCCATTCGCCGAACACACCGGAGTACTTCGGCCCGCCGGCCTTTTTCGGCGCGGCCGCCGGGGCGTCCAGGGGTTCCAGCTTGGTGATGGCGTGGTAGCCGATCGGGTCGACTTCCGCCGGGGCGAAGCCCTTGCCCTTCTTGGTCACCACATGCAGGAACTGCGGGCCCTTGAGGTCGCGCATGTTGCGCAGGGTGGCGATCAGGGTCGGCAGGTCATGGCCGTCGATGGGGCCGATGTAGTTCCAGCCCAGTTCTTCGAACAGGGTGCCGGGGACCAGCATGCCCTTGGCGTATTCTTCGGTGCGGCGAGCGATTTCCCAGGCCCCGGGCAGGCGCGACAGCACTTTCTTGCTGCCTTCGCGCATGCTGGCGTAGGTGCGGCTGGAGAGAATCTTGGCCAGGTAGTTGGACAGCCCGCCGACATTGCGCGAGATCGACATGTCGTTGTCGTTGAGGATCACCAGCATGTTGGCGTCCACCTCCGGCGCGTGGTTCAGGGCCTCGAAGGCCATGCCCGCGGTCAGGGCGCCGTCGCCGATCACGGCGATGGCCTTGCGCTCGCTGTTCTGCAGGCGTGCGGCGATGGCCATGCCCAGGGCAGCGCTGATGGAGGTACTGGAGTGGCCGACGCCGAAGGTGTCGTACTCGCTCTCGGAGCGCCGCGGGAAGGCGGCCAGGCCGTCTTTCTGGCGCAGGCTGGCCATCTGCTCACGGCGCCCGGTGAGGATCTTGTGCGGATACGCCTGGTGACCCACGTCCCACACCAGCCGGTCGTCCGGGGTGTCGAACACGTAATGCAACGCGATGGTCAGCTCGATGACCCCGAGGCCGGCACCGAAGTGCCCGCCGGTCTGGCCGACCGTATAGAGCAATTCCAGGCGCAACTCATCGGCCAGGGTTTCCAGCTCGGCTTCGCCTAACCGGCGCAGGCCGTCCGGCGTCTGGGCGCGGTCGAGCAGCGGCGTGGTCGGGCGTTTGCGGGGAATCTCATGAAACGTCGTGGGCATCAGGCGAATCGTTATAGGTATAGAAAGAGGCGGCAGTTTACCTTATGCATCGCAAGCTGCCCACGCAGAGCGCCGAACTTGGCCGATATGCGGTCCTGCTACGGACCGCCGATCAGCTGCGGCGTTCGACGATATAGCGCGCCAGCTCGCGCAGCGGCTCGGCCGCTGCGTCAAACGGACGCAGGGCATGCAGCGCCTGGTCGCGCAGTTCCAGGGCGTACTCCTTGGCTGCGGCCAGGCCCAGCAAGGCCGGGTAGGTCGGCTTGTCCCGGGCGATATCGGCGCCCTGGCGCTTGCCCAGGGTGGCGGTATCGCTTTCGACATCGAGAATGTCGTCCTGCACCTGGAACGCCAGGCCAATGGCCTGAGCGTAGGTTTGCAGGGCCTTGAGCTCGTCCTTTTCGGCCCGGCCGCTGGCCAGGGCGCCAAGGATCACGCTGGCTTCGATCAGTGCCCCGGTCTTGTGCCGATGCATGTATTCCAGGGCCTGCTGGTCCAGCTTGAGCCCCACGGAGCCGAGGTCGATGGCCTGGCCGCCGACCATGCCCGCCGGGCCCGCGGCCTGGGCCAGGGTGGTGACCATGCGCAGGCGGATCTCGGCGCTGGCGTCGCTCAGGGCCGGGTCCAGCAGGGCGCTGAAGGCCAGGCTCTGCAGGCCGTCGCCGGCGAGGATCGCGCAGGCTTCATCGAAAGCCTTGTGGGTAGTGGGCTGGCCGCGGCGCAGGTCGTCATCGTCCATGGCCGGCAGGTCGTCGTGCACCAGGGAATAGGCGTGGATCAGCTCCACCGCGCAGGCGGCGCCGTTGGCTTGCTCGGGCTTGCCGCCCAGGGCCTCGCAGGCGGCGTAGGCCAGCAGCGGGCGCACGCGCTTGCCGCCATTCATCACGCTGTAGCGCATGGCTTCATAGAGGCGGGCAAGTTCGGGGCTAGGGGCGGTGAACAGGGTGTGCATTGCAGCGTCGACGCGGGCCTGGCTGGAGGCCTGATAGGCGGTAATCATTCCGGCTGTTCCGCATCGAAGGGCTGTTCCGCCAGCTCGCCATCGCGCTCCAGGAGGATCTGCACCTTCTGCTCGGCCTGGGCCAGGGCCGCCTGGCAATCGCGGGTCAGGCCGATGCCTTGCTCGAAGGCGGTCAACGAGTCTTCCAGCGACAGCTCGCCGTTCTCCAGACGCTCGACCAGGGTTTGCAGGTCGGCGAGGGATTGTTCGAAATCTAAGGCAGCTTTTTTGCGGGCCATGGCGGCTATCCCGGTTGACGTTAAACCGGCGCGACACTAGCAGACAGCGGGGTTTCGGGCAAATGAGAAGCGCCCGCTGGCGGGCTTCGGGCGGGGGCGTTGGGGTAGGGGGGGCGGGGGTTTTCACGACGCGCGTTGCTCCCGGGAGTGAAGGGGGTGATGGCGCTGTAATGGCACTTGCTGCGGGGGTTTCAGGGCATTGCCGATTCCCTCGCAAATTCCTTTTTCGGCAATTGTGCAACAGGCGCCAAGTCGCTAATCTGCGGCCTTTCCAACGCCCTTTGTTGCCGGGCACTCTTTCTGAATATTTGCAGCCGCGCCGAGGATCTGGCGCCAGGGTTTTCCCATGCATGGCAGGACGCATTACATGCGCGCTCTATCCTCCCTTCTGCTGACCTTGCTGCTGGCCGGGCCGGCATTCGCCGAGCCTTCTGCCGAGCTGCAGGAACCCCTGGCCGGCTGGCGTTATTCCGGCCTGCTGGACCGCACCGAGCAGGATCGCGTGGCCTATCCGACGCCGCCCATCGACCGCGGCATCCAGCGCAACCGTACCCTGATCGAAGGCCAGCTCAAGGCCATTGGCCATTTGCGCCAGCCCCACAGCCTGTCGGTCAACGGTAACCCGTTGAATCTCTACACCGACGAGCAGGGCCGTTTTGCCCGGCCCTATGCGTTCGGTGCCGGCTCCAACAGCGTCGAAGTGCGCAGCTCCGAGGGCAAGTCCCTCAAGCGCGTGCAGTTCTATGAAGCCAACCTGAACAAGACTCCACCGCGCATTCGCGTAGTGCTGGGCTGGGACGATCCCAAGGCCGAGCTGGACATGCACATCATTACCCCGGACGGTCAGCACGCCTTCTTCGGCCACCCCGGCCTGACCAATGGCGGCGGCCTGGACCCGGACGGCGTCGATGGCCCGGGCCCGGAAATGTTCACCATGACCGCACCGCTGCGGGGCACCTACCTAATCTACGTGAACTACTGGGGCAACTTCGGCAGCGGCGGATACAACTTCGACGAAGGCAGCAATCAGAACGAGGTGATCACCTCGCAGATCAACCTGATCCTTAACGAAAACACCGTCGATGAGAAACGCGAGACCTTTATCGTGCCCATGCGGGCCATCGGCGACCTGTTGCTGGTCAAGTCTTTCAACTATTGAACATCCCGCACCACGGATGAATTGGGCTTTGTGAATCATGAGCGAAAACACAGCATCCCCGGCAGCCGGCGTGCCCGGTACTGAACAACCCGCCAGCAAGCGGCGCTGGCCGGTCCTGGTCATGGGCCTGTGCCTGGTGGCGGCCGCGGTCACCGGCGTGGGCTGCAAGCCCAAGACTCCGGTGGCGGAGCTGGCCGGCGACAAGCTGGGCCTGAGCCGCCCCGATGGGCTGCTGGAAACCCATTCCCTGGCGCAGTTGCCCAAGGACCTGCTGGCGGTGCCTTTCCTCAAGGAAACCCTGACCGAGGATTTCGTCTTCTATTACCAGACCCACGCCGACCGCCTGGGCCTGATCGGCAGCCTGCGGCGGATCATCTACGAGCATGACCTGAAGCTGCAGGACAACCTGATCGAGCAGTTGTTCGACCAGCCGGCCGACGTGGCGCTGTGGCGCGGCGCCGACGGGCGTCTCAAGGACTTCCTGCTGGTGATGGACCGCGGCGGCCTGGCCAAGCTGCTGGAGCCCCTGGCCAAGGTGGCCCTGGATGACACCCAGTTGAGCAAGCTGGCGGACCTGAAGGTCGGTGGCGATGCGGTGACCCTGTACCAGTTGAATTACAACGCCAGCCGGTCCCTGGCATTCGCCTCCCACGGCGACAAGCTGGTGGTGCTGTCCAACCCCGCCAAGCTGTACGACCCCGCCACCGGCGCCGACGACGAGCATGGTGCGGTGTCCACCACCGCCCTGGAGGCCCTGCTCAACGGTGACAAACTGTTCCCCGAGGCCTTTGGCCTGGAAGCGCGCAAGCCTGAAGTGCAGCAGCGGCTGGCAGTCAATTCCAGCGTTTTGGCCATGGGTTACCAGCGCTTTATCCCCAACTTCGCCGGCCTGCGCTTCGACATGGACGACAAGGGCTGGCACAGCTACCTGGCCATGCAAGAGCAGGACAACCAGCCGGCGTTCGACTTCAAGCCGATCTGGCAGGCCATGCCCATGGGCGCCAGCGCCTGCGTAGCCTTGCCCCTGGCGGCGGAGCAGCAGAAGCCGTTGCTGGTCAAGCTGGGGGCCGAAGAAGCGGTGGCCACCACCCTGACCGAGCACATGGCCGGGACCGCCGGCCTGTGCTGGTACGCCGACTCGCGGCTGTATACACCGCTGCTGGTGGCCAGCCTCAAGGACAAGGACAATGCCAAGCTCGATGCGGACCTGGGCAAGCTGTTCGGCTCCATGGTCGGCACCCGGGAAAGCAAGGTGGCGGAGCGCATCTTCCCGGTGGTCGAGCAGCAGAACGGCGACGTGCACCAGTGGCAGCGCCAGGTCAGTTCCAACTTCGGCCAGTACCCGGCCAAGGAAGCCAAGGACCCGCAAACCATCACCGGTCGCGCCTTCATGCAGGTCAGCCTGGCCCGCCATGGCTCGACCCTGGTGTTCTCCCTGGATGACAAGCTGGTGAACAAGGCCCTGGGCACCCTGGACAAGCGCTTCCCGCCCCTGGCGGACGTGGTGCCCAAGGATGCACTGATGCCGGTGTACCTGGGCCCGCAGTCCCTGGCCCAGTTGATCCAGCAGGAAACCTTCGACAGCCTGCCCCAGGACATGGAGCCGGTGTTCAACAACGCCGCGCAAACCTACCTGGTGCCCAAGCTGCGTACCCTCGGCGGTTATGGCAAGTACGCCCTGACCCTGCCCGACGGCAGCGAGCCCGACGGTCACTGGCAATGGCTGCCTCTGCAATGGCGTGCCCTGTGAGTGCACTGCGCAAAGGTCTGAGCAGCCTTGGCCTGTTGGCCTTGTTGCTGAGCAGCGCCGTGGGCGCGACCCAGGCTCCGCCGCTGGACGTGCAGCAGTCCCAGGTGTTCCGTGCCTGGTTCGTGCGCATCGCCCAGGAGCAGTTGAGCCAGGGCCCGAGCCCGCGCTGGTACCAGCAGGACTGCGCGGGCCTGGTGCGTTTTGCTGCCAACGAAGCGCTCAAGGTCCACGACAACAAATGGCTGCGGGCTAACGGCATGTCCAATCGCTACCTGCCGCCGGAGCTGCAACTGAGCGAAGGCCAGCGCGGCCTGGCCCAGCAGTGGCAGCAGGGCGGCGGCCAGACCGGGCCCTACGTCAATGCCATCAAGCTGATCCAGTTCAACAGCCATCTGGTGAGCCGTGACTTGGGGCAGGCGCGCCCCGGTGACCTGTTGTTCTTCGACCAGGGCGACGACCAGCACCTGATGATCTGGATGGGCCGCAACATCGCCTATCACACCGGCACCACCACTCCCACCGACAACGGCATGCGCTCGGCTAGCGTGCAGCAACTGATGACATGGAAGGACACTCGATGGATACCCGACTCAGCCAACCCCAACTTCATCGGCATCTATCGACTGAGCTTCCTCACCCAATGAGCGAATCCCGTATGTCCCGTTTTCTGTTTCGCCTGACCCTGGCCTTGACCCTGCTCACCCCCGTGGCCCTGGTCAACGCCGAAGACTCGGTGCCGCCCAGCGACTATGCGGCGGTCTCCGGCGAGAGTTTCTTCCTCCTGGCCGACAGCAGTTTCGCCAGCGACGAACAGGCCATGGTGCGCCTCGAAGCCCCGGGCCGTGACTACCGGCGCTTTCGCATGGAGCCCTATGGCGGCGCGGACATCCGGGTGTACCGGATCGACCAGCCGCTGGACTTTCTCAAGCGCCAGAAGAACCTGCACCGGGTGGTCAGCGACGGCCAGTTCAAGGGCGAGGGCCTGTCCAACACCCTGGCCTACCTGTGGGACAACTGGTACCGCAAATCCCGCCGGGTGATGCAGCGCGCCTTCTCCTACGAGTCACGCAAGCAGGTCACCGAAGAGGTGCCGGAACTGAAGGTGGGCAACTCCATGCTGGCGCCGACGCCGTATGACGCCCAGCCGCAATTCGCCCTGATCCCGGGGCTGCCCCTGGTGACCCAGTTCCGTTATCCGCTGTGGCAGGCCAAGCCGATCCAGCCGCCGGCCGGGGTAAACCTGTCCGGTTCCTCCAGCCAGTTCATCAACGTCGCCCCGGGCAACGTCTACATCCCGCTGGGGCAGCTCAAGCCCGGCCTGTACCTGGTGGAGGCCCTGGTGGGCAAGTACCGCGCCACCACCATGGTCTTTGTTTCCAACACCGTGGCGGTGAGCAAGATCGCCGGCGACGAACTGCTGGTCTGGGCCGCGGGCAAGCATGAAGGCAACTCGGTGCCCAAGGTCAATGTGCTGTGGACCGACGGCCTCGGTGTGATGAACAGCGGCGCCACCGACGAACAGGGCCTGGTGCGCCTCAAGCACGTCAGCCCCGAGCGCTCCTACGTGATCGGCGAAGACCAGGAAGGTGGGGTGTTCGTCTCCGAGAACTTCTATTACGACAGCGAAATCTACGACACCAAACTGTATGCCTTCACCGACCGGCCGCTGTATCGCCCCGGGGACTGGGTATCGCTGAAGATCGTCGGTCGCGAGTTCAAGAACGCCCGGGACTCGGTACAGCCGGGTGCCGGCACGGTGAACGTCAGCGTGCTGGATGCCGCCGGCACCGCCCTGCAGAACATGACCCTGAACCTGGATTCCAAGTCCGGCGCCCAGGGCCGCTTCCAACTGCCGGAAAATGCCGTGGCCGGTGGTTATGAACTGCGTTTTGGCTACAAGGGCCAGGTCTACAGCAGTGCCTTCCGCGTGGCCGAGTACATCAAGCCGCACTTTGAGGTTTCCCTGGCCCTGGCCAAGCCGGACTTCAAGACCGGCGAGCCGGTGAAGGGCAACCTGGTGCTGCTCTACCCCGACGGCAAACCGGTGGCCAACGCTCGCCTGCAACTGAGCCTGCGGGCCCAGCAGCTGTCCATGGTGGACAACGAACTGCAGTACATGGGCCAGTTCCCGGTGGAGTTGACCAGCGCCGAACTGACCACCGATTCCAAGGGCAGTGCGACCCTCGACCTGCCGGCGGCGGACAAGCCCAGCCGCTACATGCTCACCGTATTCGCCAGTGATGGCGCTGCGTATCGGGTCAAGACCACCAAGGAAATCCTCATCGAGCGTGGCGCGGCGAGCTTCAGCCTCAGCGCGCCGCAGCGTTTCAGCGCGGTCGGCGACAAGGTGCAGTTCAGCTACGCCAACCAGAACACCAGCGAGCAGAGCAAGAACGTCAAGCCGAGCCGCTACGGCTGGGTGCGCATGGAGGACCAGTCCACCGGCGAGGGCAAGCTGGCTGCCGCCGACAGCGGTTTCGCCCTGGCCTTCGAGCGCCCCGGTACCTACAACCTGACCCTGCGCGACGAGCACGATCGTGTACTGGGCGGCACCAGCCACTCGGTCACTGGCGAGGGCGTGAAAGCGGTGCCGGGCACCGTGGAAATCGTCCTCGACAAGCCCGAGTACAAGGCTGGTGACGAAGCCCTGGCGCTGATCACCTTCCCGGAGCCGATCAACGACGCCCTGCTGTCCCTGGAGCGGGACAAGGTCGAGGCCACGGCGCTGCTGTCCAAGGGCGGCGATTGGCTCAAGGTGGAAAAACTCAGCCCCACCCAATACCGCGCCCGGGTGCCGGTGAAGGACGGCTTTGCGCCGAACCTGACCTTTTCCGTGCTCTACACCAAGGGCGGCGAGTACAGCTTCCAGAACGCCGGGATCAAGGTGCTGACGCCGCAGATCGATGTGGCCATCCATACCGACAAGGACAAATACCAGCCGGGTGACATGGTCACCGTCGACCTGTCTACCCAGTTCGCCGGCAAGCCGGTGCCCGCACACCTGACGGTCAGCGTGGTGGACGAAATGGTCTACGCCCTGCAACCGGAAGTGGCGCCGAGCATCGACCAGTTCTTCTACCACCCGCGGCGCAACAATGTGCGCACCAGCGCCAGCCTGTCGTTCATCAGCTACGACGTGGCCCTGCCGGGCAGCCCCACCGCCCCGGGCAAGGCCAACCGCAGCGAACGCGGGGTCAAGGTACTGGAGCGTCCGCGGCGCGAAGATGTCGACACCGCTGCCTGGCAGCCGGAGTTGGTCACCGATGGCAACGGCAAGGCGCGTTTCACCTTCCGCATGCCGGATTCCCTGACCCGCTGGCGCATCACTGCCCGGGCCATCGCCGATGATGGCCAAGTGGGGCAGAAAAAGCAGTTCGTGCGTTCCGACAAGGCCCTGTACCTGAAGTGGAGCGGTCCGACCCGCTTCCGCACGGGTGACAAGCCGGACCTGGGGGTATTCGCCTTCAGCCAGTCCGAACAACCCACCAAGGCCGAACTGGTGATCCATTACGCCGGTGAGTCCCAGCGCCTGCCGCTGACCCTCAACAGCGGGATCAACTATGTGGCGCTGCCGGCCATTGCCCCGGGCAATGGCGAGTGGAGCGCCGAGCTGGTGCAGGGCGGCAAGACCGTGGATGCCCTGGCGGTGCGCCTGGTGAGCAGTGCGGCCGGCTGGCAGAGCGTGCAGACCCAGAGCCTGGACGTGGTCACCATCAGCACGCCGCTGGGCCTGCCGGCCGATGCTGCGGACATTCGCCTGCGCCTGGACGACAGCCCGCAAGCGCTGTTCCGTTCGGCCCTGGATGACCTGCTGGAATACCCGTATGGCGGCGTAGAACAGACCGCCAGCCAGTTGCTGCCGCTGAGCGTTGCCTACCCGGCGCTGGCCAGCAATCCGCAGATCCGCGACCGGCTGCGGCTGATGATGCAGAACAGCCGTCTGCGCCTGGTGCACATGGCCGGGCCGGAAGCGGCATTCACCTGGTGGGGCGAAGATGCCGAGCCGGATGCCTTCCTCACCGCCTACGCCTATTACGCCGACTGGAATGCGAGCAAGGTGCTGGACCTGAACCTGCCGCCGGAGCACTGGCAGCGGGTGCTGGAGGTCTACGCCAAGCAGGCTGGCAATACGCCGTTGCTGCAACGGGCGCTGATCCTGTCGTTCGCCCGTGAAATGAAACTGCCGATCAACACCCTGGTCAGCGGCCTGATGGACGACCTGGCCAAGGCCGGTAGCGGCCCGGCAGCCAGCATGCAGGACAACGGCAGCGACAGCCTGGTGATGGACGATCCGGATTCGGCCCTCGGCCTGGCCAGCGCCCGGGTGCTGGCCGCGGCCCTGGCGCGGGATGCCAAGGTCACGCCACCCGCGGCGTTCGTCGCCCAACTGGAAGCGGCGCAGCAGCAATTGGATATCAGCTCCCAGCCGTTCACCCAGGCCCTGAGCCTGTCGCTCAAACCGTTCGACCAAGGCGCGGCGCGTGCCTTGCTGCAACGCCTGCTGCCGTCGCAATCGACCCTGGAACGGGCCCTGGCCCTGACCTGGTTGCAGCGCAGCATCGCCCAGTCGACCCCGGCGGTGGCCTTGAACCCGGGGCAGGGCTGGCAACAGCGCCAGGGCGCCAGCGGTGAAAGCTACTGGCAGTGGCAAGGGGCGCAGGTGCCGACGGTACTGGCCCTGGGCTCTGTGCCGGAACGTCCGCTGCGGGCGTCGGTGAGCTACCTGAGCAAGCTGGACATGGGCACGCCGTCGCCGGTGAACATCACCCGCCGCCTGTTGCGCCTGGTGCCGGGGGACGAAGCCTTCACCTTCAAGCTGGAACCGGTGGGCAACAAGCCGATCGCCAGTGACGGCCTGTACCTGGACGAAGTGATCATCGCCAACGAAGGCAACCGGCCGCTGCTGTACGGCATGCTGGAAGTGCCGCTGCCGCCGGGCGCCGATGTCGAGCGCACCACCTGGGGCATCAAGCTGGCCGGCCCGGCCGGTACGGAAGCGGCGTCCCTGGAGAAGGCTCGCTCCGAACCGGGGCAGATGAGCTACGCGGTGCCGCTGGATGCGTTGAACGACGGTAGCGAAGTGCGCCTGCGCCATCTGGTTCGCTTCTCCCAGAAAGGCCAGTTCAATCTGCCGCCGGCACGTTTCTACCAGGTGTACGCACCGGAGCATCAGGCTCAGGAACGCACCCCGGCCCTGGGTCAGGTCACGGTCAAATAACATGGTGCGGTGCTGGGCCTGGCTATGTCTGTGTTTGCTTCCTGGGTGGGTGACGGCCCAGGACGAGCCTCTGCGCCTGGCCTGGAAAACCGCCCCGGACAGTGAGCTGGTGAGCCTGAGCAAGACCCAGGTTCTGTCTCGCGAGCCGTTGCCCAAGGATCTGCAAGCGCCCCTGGGCAGTGTCTGGAAACTCTTTGTCTACGCCTGGCTGGTGGACACCGGCGCCCAGGAGCCGGCCTATGCCTGCCAGGGCAAGTCCAAGGAAGAGGTCTACTGCTGTGCGGTGGGTGCCAGCATCGCCCGTGATCAGGCGCTGGTACGTTCCTGCGGTTTGTATTTCGAGCCCCAGCGCTTGCAACTGTCCGCCGCTGACTGGCGCCATTACTGGCAGGCCCGCAACGCCCCCGACTGGTTGCAGGACCTCAACCAGCTGCAGCCCCAGACCCGGGTCCCGGTGGCGGAGCTGCTGCAGGTGCTGGCGCTGTTGCCGGCCCGGGACACGGCCCGGCGCGTGTTGCTGGATGTGGTGCTCAGTGCCGCCGACGGCGCAGTAGTGGGCGCCTTGGGCGGGCGCTTGCGGGTCAAGACCTGGAGTTGGCTGGCGGATCAGGACCCGCAGTCGCGCCAGGGTGGTTTTGCCGGCTGGCTGGTGGATGGCACACCGCTGTGGGTGGGCGGGCGTGGCACCAGCCAACGGGTGTTGAAGGACTACGCCCAGGCCCTGAACCAGGAACTGCCGGACAACCCGCCTGTGGATAAAGGCCGCTGTGTGGAGGTCAGCCTGTTTTCCCGCTACCCGCTCAAAAGCGTCAGCCAGGGCGGCCAGCCGGCTAAACCGGGTGCCTTGCAAGGGGATTACCGGGTGGAGTTTGCCAACGGCAACCAGCTGGATATCCACAGCGCCGGCGAGCTGTTCCTGCAGCAAGACCCTGTGGCCCAGCGACTGGTGGCGCGCCTGGACCGTGAGGAATATGTCGCTCGGGTACTGCAGCGCGAAGCCACCAGTGAGCCAGTGGAGGCCGCCAAGGCGCTGGCCGTGGCCATCCGTACCTACCTGTTGCAGAACGCCGGGCGCAGCGGCGAATGCCTGAGCATCGACGACAGCAGCAACCGCCAGCGGGTCGCGCCGCGCCCGGCCACTGCCCAGGCCCGGGCCATTGCCGCCTGGACCAGCGACCTGGTGCTGGCCGGCACTCAAGTCACCTATCACTCGGACCTGAAGGCGCCGGACAAACTGTCCTGGCAACAGGCCGTGGAGCAGGCCCGGGCCGGGCAACGCTACGACGCCATCCTGCTGCACGCCTATCCCCGGGCCAGCCTCAGCCGCTGGGACAACCCCGTGGCCTCCTGCGAACCCTTGCCGGCGGCCCAGGAGTGGCTGCTGCAGCAGCGCCGGCGCTGGCGCCAACCGCTGGAGCAAGAGATCGGCTACAACGAAATCAGCCAGTTCGCCGTGTGCCGCCTGAGTTTCGGCCGGCCCTACGTCGACCGTGAACGGCAACGCATCTATGTGCGGGGCGTGCTCTCGCTGCAAGATCGCCTCGACCTGACTCATGAATACCTGCACCTGGCCTTTGAAGCTCATCCCAACGGCCAGGATGAAACCTACATCGAAGGGCTCGCCCGTCATCTTTTATTGGAATAGGCCATGAAACTTCCTGCTCCCCCGGTCCTCCTGTTCCTTTGTGGAATGTTCAGCCTGCCCATGGCCCTGGCCGACAGCGGCATCCAGCTCGACACCCCCAAGGGCGGCTGGCGCACTCGAGCCATGGATGGTGAACAGTACATTCAGGAGGTCAACTACCCGGCCTCCTCGGTGAATACCCCCCAGGGCCAGGCCGATACCGCGCGTATTCGCGGGCAGATCAAGGGTGCGCCCAAGGCGAACAAAGAGCCCGGCAAGCTGATCGTCAATGGCGTCAGCATGCCGCTCAAGTTCGATGAGCAAGGCAGCTTCGACCGGCCGTACGCCTTCCCCAACGGCAGCAACAGCGTCGAAGTGCGCAGCCCGGATGGCCAGCAGCGCAAGCGCGTGCAGTTTCTCAACACCGGCGGTGGCGTGACCCCGCCCAAGTTGCGCGTGCTGCTGTCCTGGGACAGCGACAACACCGACCTCGACCTGCACCTGGTAACCCCGGACGGCGCGCACATCTGGTACGGCGACCGCGTGGCTCCCAACGGCGCGACCCTGGATGTGGACGTGACCACGGGCTACGGCCCGGAGATCTTCTCCATGCCGGCGCCGCTCAAGGGCCAGTACCTGGTCTATGTGAACTACTACGGTGGCGGTTATCGCAGTGACGACGATGAAGACGGCGGCCAGGAAAATGCCGTGCAGCCCCTGACCACCGCCCAGGTCACAGTGATTACCGAGGAAGGCACGCCGGATGAAAAGAGCGAGACCTTTGTGGTGCCGATGCGCGCTCCCGGGGAACTGACCCTGGTGCGCAGTTTCAGTTATCCATGACCGGGCTCAACGGATGCGCTTTCCCGGCCATCCGTTCATTGCCCTGAGACAATACGGGCCCCCGGTGTTTGCCTTGCAATGAATCACCATTCATTGGCAGGGAAATGCAGAACATGGGTGCTTTTCAATCGTGGTTGAAGTGCTGTGTAGTGGCCGGAAGCTGTGCCTCCAGCCTGGTGTTGGCTGCGGGCGCCGACGGTTTGCAGCGGGTCAAGGTGGACCTGGTGGCGCCGCCCCAGGTGCATGTTCATGAGCAGGCTGTCAGCGGGCCGCCGAAGGTCGTGCAGTTCCGCATGAACGTGGAAGAGAAAAAGATGGTGGTGGACGATCAGGGCACCACCCTGCAGGCCATGACCTTCAACGGCTCCATGCCGGGGCCGACCCTGGTGGTGCACGAGGGCGACTACGTCGAGCTGACCCTGAGTAATCCGGCCAGCAACAGCATGCCCCACAACATCGACTTCCATGCGGCCACCGGTGCCCTGGGCGGTGCGGCCCTGACCCAGGTGCTGCCGGGGCAGGAAGTGGTGCTGCGTTTCAAGGCTGACCGCAGCGGGACCTTCGTCTATCACTGCGCGCCGCCGGGCATGGTGCCCTGGCACGTGGTTTCGGGCATGAGCGGGACCTTGATGGTGCTGCCGCGCGAAGGCTTGCAGGACCCTGCCGGCAAGCCCTTGCACTATGACCGGGCCTACACCATCGGCGAGTTCGACCTGTACATCCCCAAGGACAAGGACGGGCATTACAAGAGCTACCCGGACCTGGCCTCCAGCTACCAGGACACCCGTGAAGTGATGCGTACCCTGACCCCGAGCCACGTGGTGTTCAACGGCCGTGTCGGCGCCTTGACCGGAGCCAACGCCCTGACCGCCAAGGTCGGCGAAAGCGTGCTGTTCATCCACTCCCAGGCCAACCGCGACAGCCGTCCGCACCTGATCGGCGGCCATGGCGACTGGGTCTGGACCACCGGCAAGTTCGCCAACGCCCCGCAACGCAACCTGGAGACCTGGTTTATTCCCGGCGGTTCCGCCCTGGCGGCGCTCTACACCTTCAAGCAGCCGGGCACCTACGTGTACCTCAACCACAACCTGATCGAGGCCATGGAGTTGGGGGCCCTGGCTCAGGTCAAGGTCGAGGGGCAGTGGGACGATGACCTGATGACTCAGGTAAAGGCCCCCGGGCCCATGACTCCGGCCAAGTGATAGCAGCCGGGGCTCAAGCCTCGGCACCTGGCATCAGAGGTTCAGGGCGAACTTCAGGTAGCCCGGATACACCTGGCGCCAGTCGTCCTGGAAGGTATGGCCTTGCTCATGCTCATGGCTCTGGACCTGGTTGCCGGGTTCCAGGGCCTGTTGCGTGGCGGCGGTGAGCTTCTGGTTGCTCTCGTGCTCCTTGGCGCCATGGACGATGACGATGCGCTTGTCCCGGGCCTTGGTTGCGCCGAAGGGAATCCGGTAGCCGCCGGGTGACAGCAGCAGCGCGCCGCTGTAGTGCTGCGGGTACTCGGCGATCAGGTGCGAGGCGTGCTCGGCACCTTGGGAGAAACCCATCAGGACGATGCGCGAGCGATCGATACGGGTCTGCTTTTCCAGTTTCTTCAGCGCTGCGCTGACCGCTTCTTCGGTCGGTGCTACCGAATGCTGCTGCCACATGAATTGGTGCTCGTCGCGCTTGAGAGTGCCGTTGATGCCCACCAGCACGGCTTTTTCCCCCACAAGGTCCGTGCGCATGTCGATGCCGTCGCTGCCTTCGGTACCGAACCCCGACAGCCAGACCACTACCGGCCAGCCCTCGCTCGGGGCCTTGCCCTGGGGAATGCTGAAGGCCGCAAGGCCCGCATCCCTGGCCTTGGCCGGGTAGTTCTTCTCGGCGGCCTGCAACAGCTTCTTGTAGGCCGGGTCCTGCTGCAACGATTCCAGTTCGTCGTCTTCCTTGAGCAGCACCAGCTGCCAGAAGCCACGCTCGCGGGCCTGGTCGAGGTATTCGGCGGCGCGCTTGTTCTTGTCCATGGCCGCCAGGCTGCCGGCGGCCTGGTAGGAGGCGTAGGCATTCTTCGGGTCGAGGCGGGCAGCGGTCAGGTAGTAGGCGAGGGCGCCGGCGTAGTTGTCGTGCTGGCTCTTCTCATTGTCCCCGGCCTCGATGAAATCCGCTGGCGTGGCTTCGTCCAGGTACAGGTTGGCCATGCCGGCCAGGCCTTGCCAGCGCCCCTTGGCGACGTCCTGTTGCGCATCGGCATGGGCCCAGGAACTGCTGAGGCTGAGAACGCTGAACAGCGAGAGAAATGACAGGGGCAGGCGTACTGCGGCCGGCAACGACATGACTGAGAGTCCTTTTTCAGTGAAGGAGGTCCCGGGCCGTTGCCCGAAACGGCGCGCAGCTTAGCATGGCGGATCGCCCGGATGGACGACCCGCGCTGTGGCCGGAGTCAGCGCCGAAGCGGTAGGTCAATCGCTCTGGTCGGCAGTGGAAATCACTTCATCGATCTTCCAGCAGCCCTTGTCCTTGATCATCCGCACATCGACGATCTGGGTGGTGTCCGGGGTGTTGCCCAACGTCACTTGCTCCTTGGCGCTGGAGCCCTGGACTTGTGGTTCGCTGACCTTGATCTGGGTCAGCCACTCATCCATGTAGTCCTGGGCCTTGAGGAAGTAGTCCTCTTCCAGGCCGTCGGGGCTGGCCATCTGTTTCTTGATCTTGGTGATCAGCGAGTCGGAGACGTACTTCTTCATTTCCGCCACGTTGTCGGTCAACGGATCCTTGTCTTCGCTGAAGGTTTGCAGGTACCAGCTATAAAACGCCTGGGTTGCGGGCTTTGGCGAACTGGCGCAGTCGGCCAGGGCGACCGACTGATGCATCGCGACCGCTGCCAGCAGCGAGCAGAACAGCATTCTCATGGAGGACCCCTTACGGATGGCGATAGATTTTGTAGGCAGGTTTCTGCACCCGGTAGGAATGCCCCGGGTAGAAACCGTGCAGTTGCTTGAAGTCTGACACCCAGAGTGTGCCGTTGAACATCGCCATGTGACCGTGGGGGTGCCCTGGAATGGGCTGGATGATCACCACATCGCCCGCTGCGGGCGTCTGGCCGGCCGGTTGTTCGATGAAACCGGCAGAAGTCAATGATGAGCCGAAGTCCTTGGCCGAGTGCTTCCTGTGCAGAATCACCCCACCGCCACCGGCTTCGATCGCCTGGCGAGTATAGGCCGCACAGCGCCCCGTACTACCGGCGTGAGCGTGAGCGTTCAAGTGACTGATAGCGGCTTCTTTATTCCACATTCCTTGTCATCCGAGAGTCCTGGAGAGCGGCGAGTTTATTCTTGCCCAAGGGCGCCGGAAATACTGGCCAAGTGCCTTATTTGCCGCCTTTGGGGGGCGTATCACAGTTATCCCGCTGATTGGCAAAACCACGCAGGAGCCAGGCGGCCTGGTCGCTCAGTCCGACTGCAACTCCAGGGCGCTGCGCGATACCGTGTGCACTCGGTTGCGCCCCTGGTGCTTGGCGTCATACAGGGCTTCGTCGGCCAGGGACAACAGGCGCGGCAGGTCGTAGCCCCGGGTTTCACTGCTGACCACACCGATGCTGACGCCGAGCAGCCCGGGTTCCAGCAGAGGCAAGCGGGCAAAAGCCTGGCGAACCCGCTCGGCTACCGTTACTGCGGCCTGCTCATCGGTCGCGGCCAGGAGGCAGGCGAACTCTTCACCGCCAATGCGGGCAAATACGTCTTTTGTACCCAGGGTTTCTGCAAGCACCTGGCTGAATGCGACCAGCACCACGCCCACCGCCGCCAGCAGCATCATGCCGCCCAGATAAGCCAGTGGCCGCTCACGGGTTTCCCGTAGCCAGGCGTGGAAGGTCAGCAGGCTCATCAGAAAGAAAATGAACACCGAGACTACGAGCAGGGTGGGGATGTGCAGGGCCATGTCCGGAATTCTCGTTAACGTCGCGCTCAAGGGGCAGGAGTCGAAGCCGGCCGTTGCAGAGCGGGCGAATTGCCATCAATGGGCGGGATTGTAGCGAGAACGTGAGGGCCTTGGTGTGGGGGCCAAGGAGGGAAGGGCCTAGCGGAACCTCCCGCAAAGCGCGTTGCCCTGGTAACCGTGCGCGATTGGCCCGAGGAACATGAATGGGCCACAGGCGTAGAAGTCCGAACTGACTTTCTGGTTCACATACAGCAACGCAGCTTCGGCGCCGTTTATATCGTTGCCGTACGAGGTGGCGCTGTAGGACTCGCAAACCGGCAGTTTCAGCGGGATTGGCAGGATCACGAGCAAAACGGTGGTGCCGCACCACTGGCGTTCGGCGGGGCTCTTCTGCGTGCGGGTGATGACCGGGGTCATGGAGTGGCCCACCAGCGTTTGGTGAGCGTCGGTCTTGGTGACTTGCCTTTCGGGCATATCCATCCAGGCACCCACGCACCCGCAAAGGCCAAGGGCTGTCAGCGCCGCCAGCAATGCACCGTTGATGGCTCGCCGCAGGGGCTGAAAATTCACCGCAGGGGATCTTGTGGGAGCTGCAAAGCTGCGTAGGTCGTGCATCCTGCACCTGCTGTAGGAGTGGCCGGTCCTTCCCGTGCCCGGGTTCCAGGCATTAAAAAGCCGGCTTGTGGGCGGCTTTATTGTTTGATTTTTGCCTTATTTTGCTGGGCTTGTGTGAGTTGGAAAATTTTGCCCCCCCATTTGTCCCCCCATCCGGAATGTTCGTAGAGGGAGCTCGCCCGCTGACTCTACTCTAGTATCGAGTTCTTCATTGGGTGCTTATGCAAAGCTTAGTTTTTGAAGGGGCTGTAGATCTCGCCTTGCCCGGCTGGTTTTCGATTCGGCTGGTGCGCCAATACCGGCCATTGATCGGTGAGTAGCCGTGGCGCTCGAAAACGTTTTTACACAGCCTATGTAGTGGTCCCTCACGAAAGGCATCTTCGGGTCGTAAGTAGCCTCACGCCAGAGGTTGCCAGGCGCTGCAAAGATGCTCACGTAACAGCCGACTCAGCCCCTTCGGCTTCGGATACGGGTAAACAACGTGTTCACGGCCTCAATATCCCCATGCAACTCGTCTGGATGTGTTACGGGACGCTGCTGGCCGGCCGCATGTGAATGCGCGCTCACATTGCGGCAGCATCGGTCGTGCAAGCGTTGCACTTCACGGAATTCCTGCTCCTGCACAGCCATCACGCCGTTAAGCCGGCCTACTGAGATTCCGTCGCGGAAACGGACTACGGTTTCGTTGAGTATCGTGTCCTCGATACCGATTTCAATCGTCACGCGAAGATCACTATATGCATTACGGATCGCATACCGCTCAGTGTCTCCGGGAGGGGTGTTGAAGGTTGCTGCAATTTGCTGCTGGTCACGACGGTGTTGCGCGATGCGCTCGCGGTGCCGGCGCATGTCATACGGCAAACCGGCATCGACGTAGCCAGGGCCTTCCGCCCGGTAGCTGATCGACCTAACTTCAGGTGCGAGACCCGCATCTTGGCAGAGCGTTATCAGTTCACCGAAGAATACAGCGTCGTGGGTGAATACAATGACTTGCCGGTTGGCCGACTCTTTGACAATTCTTTGCGCGACGGCGGTTCGATGGCTGTGGTCGAGGCTTGAGACAGGGTCGTCGAAAACGATTCCGGAAGTCGATCCTGACTGATGAAGCTCAGCGAAGAAGTAGGCAAGCGCACACATACGCTGCTCTGCTTCGCTCAACACTTGGTGCGGGGCAAGCTGGCAGTCTAACAGCTGAATTCCCAGGCGAACTGCCCCGGCGTCACCGGCTGAGCTGACTCCAGCTTCAACGTGCCTGAGTTCTAGTCTAGTGAGCTCCTCGTTCATGCGTCCAGCCAGAGCCTCACTGATGTATGTCCGAGTCAGTTGTCCAGCCAGCACGCTAATCGGCCGTGTAGCTGCGATGTCATTTAGGCAATTCTGGAGCCGAACCCTGTGGGCCAGGTTATCAATCACCCGTGCTATGCCTTCGATATGGTCGGAAAGTAGCTGTCGCGCTTCCAGCTCTTTCAGCCGTAGCTTTTTGGCCGCTAAGGCCTCTGCGTTCATGTTTGCGCGCAGGCGGCCCGCCTCTACGCGAAGTACTTCCGCAGCCTGAGCGATAGACGCCCCCGGGTTCGCTCCACGATACCCAGGACAGTCCTGCCATACCCCAGTAGCCACCGCTGTTTTGAGCCACTGAAGTCGGGCGACCAAGTCAGCCTGAAAGGTCTGAATATCGTCCGGAAGCGCTGGCACACGAGCCCTCAGGCTCTCCAGCATGTTAGGGGCAACTGTGAAGTCGACATTGGCTGGATCGACTTCTCGAACGATCTGCTGCCATGCGTTGCGTGCAGCCTGAGCAGTCTCCGCTGTCCGGTCTCGAATGTAATGATCGAATCGCTGCAAGCGGTTCTGCGCTTCAGGACTGAGCTCTTGCTGGCAAAGTACACAGACTGCATCGTCATTGGTGACCGGGAAGGCCTCTCCTGGATATGCAGTGCTGGACGAATATTCACGAGCAGCGTTGAATAGCAACGCCCAAGAGCCTTGTCCCGTTCCAGGAAGTAGATGTGTCGCATCTCCTGCTTGCAACATGGCGGACGCTGCACGTTCAGCTGTCTCAGCCTCAAGGACGGCTCGATGTGCCTGGTGTTTGGCATCGATAGCCTCATCAGACACTACGCCGGTCACCACAGCGATGAGGCTGGCCAATTCATCGACTCGCGTTGCAGCATGGTCAAGTAGCGACGCCCGGGCAGTTGGGTCCGCTTCGCTGATTTCCTGCGGAAGTCGTAGACGCTCCGCCAGCTCATCATCGGCGAGCGCAGCCAATTCACGCGCTCGCTTCAGATCAGTGGTCGGGGAAATCGGATGGACCGCCCGTCCAGCATCGGTGTCGGACGGAATGACACTGAACGGTGTCGTGTCTGTTGCAAGGCCCGTGATCTCAGCCTGTAGCGCGGGTCGCAGAGCCTGATTGAGTCCATTCGCTAACTGCTGGAGATAAGTCAGAGCAGATGGCTGAAAGTTGGCAGCCTCTCGTGACTGGAGGTAATGCCGAGCGCAGTCACCATCAAAAACGGAAATGCCCCGGAGTTCTGGCTGCGCTACGTTATCGGGATCACTGCTCCAGGTCGTCTGTTGGGCGGCGCCGTCCAGCGCGAAGTCAATAGCAGCGCTTGGTATGAGCTGCTGGTAATCCGCAGCGTAAGCATTGGCGTAGACAGCACCAGGGCTCCGGGCACGGCACGCCTGCTTCAGCACCCGTGCGTAACCGGACTTCCCCGTGCCGTTTCCGCCGTACACGATGGTGAGACCATGCGGTTGGAAGTTCAGAACCTCACTGTTCGGGATCTTCCCCACATTAGTAAGTGAATGCAGGGACTGCAATACGACGGTGTGCTCCCGATTCGGCTCGGCGGGAAAATGGTCTGCGGCGAAAAGGACAGGCTGAAGAACTGGCAGAAATGCGCTTCGCATCCCATGGTGTTGCTTAGCGAGATCAAGAATTTCGACAAGATCCTGATCAGTCCATTCGCCCTGGACACACAAACGGCGCAAGGCGTCGCTGCGCCACGCCGGCAGCCTTTCCGACCAAGTCAGTACTTCCTCGTATATAGCCATGCCTTACCTCTCCATGTCCTTGAGGTTGCCTAAACGAACAGCGTAGCGGATTGTTAGTGACCTCCCTCAACTGCTCGCTATCGCGAGCTGTTGAGGCTATACCGTTGATCACTCGTCGATATCAATTTCGAGAACTCTCAACACTGCGACAAGGGCATGATCACAGCCTTCGGCCAGGTGGAAGAAGTGCGTACGGAAATTTCCATGGGTGGTACGAGCTTCCCGGATAGCGACAGCTTTCTTTTCGTTGGTAGCATGTCCCCGGATCTCATTACGAAGCTCATGGAGCTTTCTCATCGGCGCCAAGATCTGCTTAGCGTCCTCTGCGCTGATTGAGCTTCCAACGAGAATTTCGTACAACAACTTGAGCGAGCGCCATGTTGGCTCCAGGGCTCGGCCTTTTACTTCAGCCACCTTGCGCAGTGGCTTGTCGAGAAATCCTTCTACCAGACATTGATCGAGAGCCATGATTTCATCACCCCATTCCTTAGGCGAGTCTGTGGCTGGAGCAAGCACGCTATCGATCAGCTCCTCACCTCGAGGGTTCCACCAGGCAGGTTTTCTTTTGTCGAGCGTTCGGATCTTACGCTTGAGTGAATCCAGTGGATGATATTCGGTGTACCAGCTGCCTTCGATGTCCGTTCGATGCGCGCGCTCGGAGATGGGAGCCTTAGGCCATTCGTTGAAGGCCTTCCAATAAAGTTGTTCATCGTAAGGGAGCTTCGATAGGTCCCAGATGTACGCATGAACCTGACCGGCCTCATTGATGTCGTAAGATTTAAGGTGCCAAGCTCCTCTGCAAGAAATGCTTCGGTCCTCGAGCGTGTACTTCTCAGGGTCGCCCTTGAAGCGATTAAGAACCTCTGACCTGAAAAAAGCGGGAGATATCTGCCAGGGAAGATCGCTCTCCTCAAAATAGCTGACGATGTGCTCGGGGCTGCAAGAGGTCTCGACCTGGCGTTCATGCTTACGGTCGTAGATTTTGAAGACCGCATACTCACGATCCGGATCACCATCGAGGTCTTTGCGCCACGCCTCTTCTTGTTCTTCGACGCTGGCCATTGGCCTGACCACAATGGCTCCATGCGCGAAGCTTGCCTTGCTGGTCGATCCTCCATGGTAGAACAGATCTGGTTCGTCTCGGTTGTATCGATCGGCGCCTTGCCAGCCGTTGAAGCTACCCGCTACGTAACGGGTAAAATCAAATTTCATGACCAGCGCCATTTCCGCTAGGGCCATGTAATTGTCCAGGTCCTTACGAAGGATCGTGACCACTTCCCGTCCCTCCATCTGGTCGGGAATTTGAAGCTTCAGAATTCTGATGACATCTTCGATGTCGCCATTGTCATTTAGGCGGCAATACGCTTTTCGCTCATCCACATAATGAATGTCGAGGCAATGTATAAGTTTTTGACTAATTTCGATCGGAGTTGACCCGGTATGAACCCCCTCAAGACGACGCCGAATGACCAGAGGTTCACCCTCTGCTAAAGCAGACCCGCTTTCCTCTGGAAAGGGGGCCTCAATGTAGACACGATGTCCTTCATCGGAACACCAGGACTTCTGGATGCGCCAAGTAACATCGGTAGACAGTGAGAGGTTTTGAAGCGCTTCCCCATCGGGGGGAGTGACATTATCGGTTGGAGCGAGTGCTCCGACGATTAGAAGGAAAGGTGCGCTAGCGTAAATCACAATCTCGTCTGATTCCGAGTTTGCTTTCATGTACTGCACAGCCTGCTCGGCATCTTTGTACCAAGGATCATCCTGATCCTCTGGAGCCGCCGCCAACGCAATCAGAGGTTTGGTATCGAAACGACGCATTTCCACTCCCACAAGCCTAATTGAAGATTTCATAGGTTGGCCCGGTAGGCCTGATCGTGCAAAAAGATGATCGCAGAGGCCGTCATATTAAGCGTGTACTTTGCCACGTGCTCTGGCACTACCTTCTGCACCTCGCCCGCACCATGCGAGCTGCTCAGTTTGTTGCGAAGCGTGCCGACAGTCATCAGTGGCTGCTCCCAGAAGGTATCCATCTCGGTTTTCTGCATGATGGTCCGTATGAGCTTGGAGGTTGTGTCTCCTTGGGCATACCCGAAGCCCTTCTGACCGCAGATCACCTTCATGACGCTCTCGTAGCTGCTGTTGCACTTGGTGACGCAGTCGCCGAATTTTCCGTGCCGAAAGTCTTCCAGAGCTGCCATGAATTCGGAGTTCGCATTGAGGAATGCAGGCTGACGCAGTAGCTTCAGAGTGGGCTCGATAGCCGTGTCGTGGATAGCTTGGCTTTCCTTCGGAATGACCTTCGCCTGCTCACGTATTCCAGTGAACTGAGTAGGGGCGCCTCGATAAATTTCTTCCCGGGTTTCCCATACCGGTTTGGTGACGAAGTAGGGAAGATCATCAACGTTTAAAAACTCGTTCAATCGATCAATTACGAGTTCATGCTGACCGCGTAAGTAACGCCACCCATCGCAGTGGATAAGATATTCAATTGCATCAAGGAAGTGGGGGTCACTGCAGGTATGTAAAAACTCGAACGCGTCATCAGCGTAGGAAAGATTGTTTTTTACAGAGAGCTTTTGGTTCCCGAGAAGGTAGGAAAGCCGGTCGTGAAGAAACTCTAGGGTTTCGACCATGCCCGGCCCTACATCCCGAATGAGCATGAACGTCCTTTGCCGGAACTGCTGAGTGAGCTGCTTTTTCGGCTTATTCTGATTTTCCCTTCGTCGCGAAAAGACGTTGAAAATATTCCCTATCACTACGACACCTTGAAGCCGTTCAGAGGGTGGCATCATAGTCATGACGGCTGTCGTATGGCCATCACCTATTCATCGCCGGATCCTTTTCCAGCTTAACAGGCAGTGAGCGGAAAGCGTCTGCTTTTGGCCGAGGCTGTGTAAAAACGGTTTTTTGCTCGATAGGCACTCAAAACTGGACTGAACATCGCGTTTCTATACGAAATTTAAATCTGTTGAGGTGCCGATAAATTTCAGATCTAACGTAGATTCGCGGACTTAAATTTTGGCTAAGCTTTTTCACACGCTGTGCGCCGAAAGCTGCCAGCCGAAATGGCACCAATCGCTTATGAGGAGCCCTTCACGAGCTAGGCGACGTCAGACACCCACTTAAACCAGTAGTCAGATATTGTTGGCGACAGAGGCCAGCTAGCAAGTAGACCCGGTATACCGGTTTCCCTGTTTCGCCAGCGGCTTCTCGGCCGTGGTCAATGCAGTGTGTTAACTGGTTCCCAAACTTATTGTGCCGGCATCCATCGGGGAAGCACTATGGCGCTCTCATCTGGCGGGCGGAACGAGCGAATTCGATGAATGCTTTTAGCGCAGTAGGAGGATGCCTCCGGCCTGGATAGTACAAGTGCAATCCCGGATAGTAGGGGCACCAATCCGCCAAGACTTGTTTCAAACGTCCATCCGCCAAATATCCCGTCACCATGTCTTCGAAGACATAAGCCAACCCCAGCCCATCTATGGCTGGTCCGAGCATAAGGCTGACGTCACCCAGAGTGAGTGGACCGTTCACTTCGATTTCTTGGGCGATTCCCCCACGCTCGAATTCCCAGCGATAAATCGAGCCGCTGGGAAATCGATGGCGAATACAGGGGAGACGATGCAAATCCTCGGGTTTTTGCGGCGCAGCATGGCGTTCGAAAAGCGAAGGTGCCCCCACAACAATTGACCGCATGTTGGGCCCAATAGCTAGAGAAACCATGTCTGCTTCTAGACGATTACCGAAGCGCACCCCAGCGTCAAACCCTCCAGCTACTACGTCTACAAACGCATCACTTTCGACAATCTCTACTCTGATATCCGGATACTGCTGAAGAAACCGGCTAACAATTGGGAGCAGTACCAATTCGCAAGCTTGGCGTCCTGCGGTGATGCGCAAACTGCCAGAAGGCTTGTCACGAAAGCTATTGAGATCTTCAAGGGCATCATCGATATCTCGAAACGCAGGCCGTAAACGAATGTATAGCCGCTCCCCCGCCTCCGTAAGGGCGACGCTACGAGTCGTCCGATTGAATAAGCGCACGCCGAGGCGACTTTCCAGTACTCGCAGCGAATGGCTCAATGCTGAGGGGGTAAGGCCAAGATCTATCGCCGCTCTACTCAGGTTTAGATGCTGAGCGATGCTCAAAAAGATCGATAAATCGGCTGGAGACGGAGATTTCATTTGTGAGCCACTTTCACAGAGTTAAGTGAATTTCATGGTATTAACACATCAGTAATGCACATTTAAAGTTGCGTCAACTTATCAGCAAGGCCCGGCAATGCCGCATGGGCTACTGGCAGGAGGAGTTGATATGCGGACTTGGTTCATTACAGGCGCTTCTCGTGGTTTTGGCACACTCATCGCAGAACAAGCTCTGCGGGCCGGCGATGCAGTCATCGCGACCGCCCGAAAGCCTCAAGACATCACTGATCGCTTGGGCGATCACCCGAATCTGCTTGCTGTGCGGCTGGACGTAACCAGCGAAGAAGAAGCACGTCAGGCCGTTGCGGAGGGTATCAAGCGATTTGGCCAGATCGATGTAGTCGTCAATAACGCTGGTTTTGGTGTCTTGGGCGCCGTTGAGGAAACCAGTGCAAAAGAGACGGAGCGCCTGTTCGCCACAAACGTCTTCGGCGTGCTGAATGTTACGCGCGCAGTACTGCCGCACCTTCGTCGTCAACGTAGCGGCCACATCGTCAACATTTCCTCCGTTGGCGGATATCAGGCATTTATTGGTTGGGGAGTTTACTGCTCTACCAAGTTTGCTGTGGAAGGCATCTCCGAAGCGCTGCATCAGGAATTAGCACCGCTGGGAATCCGGGTGACGGTCGTCGAACCTGGTTTTTTCCGCACCGACTTCCTTGATGAGCAGTCGTTGATCAAGACTGAGCTGGAGCTGTCTGACTACGACGATACTGTCGGTAAGATGCGAAAGTTTGCTGAGGGCGCTAATCATGCGCAGCCCGGTGATCCTCTGAAGTTTGCCGAGGCTATGTTAGCGCTGGTCAATGCACCAAACCCTCCTCAGCGTTTAGCGATGGGCAGTGATACGGTTGCCCTGGTCGGCGAGAAGAATCGTTTTGTGGACGTTGAATTGGCTGAATGGAAAGAGCTGTCTATCTCAACCGATTTTAAAGTCTAGACAAGCAATGACATGGAAACCGGGCTTGCTCGGTTTTTGCGTATTTTGACTACCCAATTAACGATCTGCTGGAGGGTTTATGAAGTACGTGAAACTTGGTAGTACGGGTCTGGATGTTTCCAGACTGTGTCTTGGCTGCATGACCTTCGGTGATCCAGATGCCGGCATGCATCCCTGGACATTGGACGAGGAAGCAAGCCGGCCCATCATCAAGCACGCAGTGGAGCAAGGGATCAACTTTTTTGACACGGCGAACAGCTATTCCGCGGGAACGTCGGAAATCATCGTTGGGAAGCTGTTGAAGGAATTCACACGTCGAGAAGAGACCGTGATCGCTACCAAGGTATTTTTCCCGGCAAATATGCGCGAATGGGAAGGTTCAGCGAAGCCAAACGGGAAAGGTCTTTCTCGTAAAGCCATCATGGCCAGCGTTGATGCGAGCCTGGCTCGCTTGGGCACTGACTATATCGATCTGTACCAGATCCATCGTTGGGACTACGACACGCCTATCGAAGAAACGATGGAGGCCCTGCATGACATCGTCAAAGCAGGCAAAGCCAGGTACATCGGCGCCTCATCCATGTATGCATGGCAGTTCGCTAAAGCACAGCAGGTCGCCGTGGCAAACGGATGGAGCAAGTTTGTGTCCATGCAGAACTATCTGAACCTGGTGTATCGAGAAGAGGAGCGGGAAATGATCCCACTCTGCCTCGATCAGGGCGTGGGGTTGATGCCATGGAGCCCAATGGCACGCGGCAGGCTGACCAGGCCATACGGCCAGCAGACTGAGCGCACCAAAACCGATGTCTCAGGGCAGTCGTTTTACCAGGCTACTGAAGTCGAAGACGGCCGGGTGATTGACGTTGTAGAGCAGATTGCTGGGGAACGAGGTGTGCCTATGGCGCAGGTTGCGTTGGCATGGGTGTTAGCCAAGCGTGGCGTCTCAGCACCTATCGTTGGCGCTTCTAAGGCGCCCCAACTTGACGACGCAATCGCTGCGCTGGAGTTGGTATTGAGCGAAGAGGAAGTCAAGCGCCTCGAATCCCCATATGTACCCCATGTAGTGACTGGATTCTCCTGACACGGGCTTCAGAAACTCGACTTCAGCGACCGGACAAAAAAAGCGCCCTGAGGGGCGCTAAAAGTTCATCTCTTTCCAAAGGAGCTCACAAAAAAGCCTCAGAGATGAATGCTGCTTGGTGCGTATCGCTCAGATCGCCTTCGGGACAGGCGCATCCAAGGCTACGAAAACGGATTGGGCCGCGGCTTCAGCACTCGTTGCTGGTGCATCGCTGTTTATCGGTATCATTTAATTCTGGAAGATCTACTGAGTGCGGATGCGCCTGCGGCGCTTTTTTTTCATCACCGTCCTCTATCAGCAAATTTAACGTCCGCCAGAACTGGCTCTTGAATGCGAAGCGAGCCCCTCGCACACCTCCGAAGGTCGGCACGACGACGCGCTCAGGCGAGATCACACCCAGTAGATGGTGCAGACTGTCGCCACTGATCCAGGGCATGTCATCGAGAAAGATCGCAGTTGACGCCGCCTCCGCATGCTCGATCGCCCGTATGCTGCCTGCCAAGACAGGACCTATTTCCCGTGCAGGAGCGATATGACGTATCACCCTTATTCGAGGTGGTGGTTCGGTTTCAGGAATCATGACGTTTTACCCACCGATGACTTTCATGATCATGACGTCACCCGTGAAATGAGTCGTTTGTTTGTCTATTAGGGCACGTCTCGACAATTCGCGAATACGCGTCAACGCGAGGTCGCGCGGAAGTTCGAGGATATCGCCCAAATAGTGGCTTTGGCTGGAGGAAAGACACCCATGCAGCCACCCGCTGGCACTCAGGCGCACGCGGTTACAGCTGCCGCAGAAGGGTGCGCTAGCGTTGGCGATCACGCCGAAGTAACCTCGTCCCGCTATATCGAATCGCAATGCCGTAGCACTGGGTGCACTCGGTGCTGAACTGAACGAATGATGCTGACCGATAAGCTCAAGAATCTCGGCCAAACCATAAAACTGCTGGCGGAAAGTTTCATCATCACGCGCCAGGTGCCCCATGCGCATCAATTCGATGAAGCGCAATTCCATCCCCCGCGCCAGACAGTATTCAAGCAGGGGCAGGATCTGATCATGATTGTGCCCACGAAGCGGCACCATGTTGATTTTCACCTGCAAACCGGCCGCCAAGGCCCGGTCAATACCTCCGAGAACCGTGGCTAAATCCCCGCCGCGGGCGATGCGCTGGAAAGCCTCAGCATCCAAGGTGTCGAGTGAAATGTTGATGCGCTTGACGCCGGCCTCCAGTAATAGTGGGAGCTTGCGCGACAGCAATTGCCCGTTGCTGGTCAGCGATACATCTTCGAAGCCGAGCCGTCGTACTGCCTTCATGAAAGCATCGAACAGAGGGCTGATCAGAGGCTCGCCACCGGTAATCCTTAGGCGCTCTAGTGGGTTTACCGTTTTTAGGTATTCCACTGCCAGTAGTAACTTGTCCAGCGGCAAGCTGTCGTCGCGAGCCTGCAGACGTTTGCCATCAGCCACGCAATAGATGCAAGCGTAGTTGCATGCACTGGTCAGGCTAACGCGTAAGTTGCCCAGACGACGTCCCTGCGCATCAACGATCGATTCAGAGGGCATCGCGCGACCGCCCACGCTGGACTCGGATTATATCTGCCATCACTGCCAGAGCGATCTCAGCAGGCGTCTTGCTGCCCAAGGACAGACCTATCGGCATGTGCAGTCGAGCAATTTGCTCGTCGCTTAATCCCCCGATACGGCGCAGACGCTCCGCGCGCAGTTTAGAGGTTTGCAACGAACCCATGACGCCGATGTAAAAGGCCGAAGTGCATACAGCCTCCATCATTGCCAAGTCGTCGATACGCGGATCATGAGTAAGGGCGACAACGGCGGTGGCTGCATGACATCCGCCAGCACTGATGAACAACGACGGCAAAATAGGTTTAACCTCTATACCTGGTAGCTCAACACCCTCAAAGACTTCCTCCCTGGGGTCGCAGAGGACGACTTCGAAACCAAGTGTGCGGGCGAATTCTGCGCATGCCACCGATACCGGCGACATGCCTGCGATGATCAGGCGTGCAGCCGGACCGATTCGCAGTTGTACGATTTCACGCTCAGTCAACTCGACCACCCGAGGACCTAGGCCATCATCGACCTCGAAGCGGGCTTCACCGCTGCTCAGGTTGACGCATCGCAGTAAATGGCGCTGCCCACGCAATGTCGATTGCATGATCTCCAGCTGATCCAGTGTCGTCGAGTTGGCCGGAAGACGCTCGATCAGCACTTTCAATATGCCACCGCAAGGCAGCGTGATTCGCGAATCTTGTGGCCCGTCCTGCGCATCGCCGTAACGCACGATCTGAATACGGTCCTCGAACTGGCCGTCCTGCAGGCGTTCGAGGAAGTTCTCCTCGACACAGCCACCGGACAGCGAACCGACATGGCGTCCGTCGCTGCGGGCAGCCAGCCAGGAGCCGGGCCCCCGCGGCGATGATCCGAACGTGGCGAGCACTGTGCACAGCCAAACAGTTTCCCCATTCCGCGACCAAGTCAATGCTTGCTCAATGACCTGCAAATCCAAGTGTTGCATGGTCAAACCGACAATTGATTGCTAATAGGCAGGCGCCGGATACGCTTGCCGGTTGCCGCTGCCAGTGCGTTCACCAACGCCGGAGCGAGTGGCGCTACAGGCGGCTCACCGATACCAGTTGGTGGGTTTGCCGAAGGCACAATATGTACCTCTACTTTAGGCATGTTATAGATGCGCAACGGCTCGTTGTTGTGGAAGTTGGATTGATCAATCTTTCCGTCGGTCAAGGTGATTGCTTCGTGCATGGCGGCTGAGAGAGCAAAACCAATCGAACCCTCGACCTGAGCACGGATTACATCCGGATTGACTGCAATGCCGCACTCCACCGAGCAGACCACACGGTCCACTTTGAATTGACCATCACTTTGCACCGTGACTTCGGCCACTTGGGCTACCACCGAACCAAAGGCTTCGTGTAGAGCCACTCCGCGACCTCGGCGCTCACCCTGCTTGCCTGCTGCCAACGGCTTGTCCCAACCCGCCTTCTGCGCCACCAACTTAAGGGTTTCTATATGACGTGAATGCCCTTCAAGCATTGCAAGCCGCCAGGCCACTGGGTCCTGCCCAGCCATCTGCGCGAGCTCGTCGAAGAAACACTCAGTGGAGAAGGCGTTATGGGAATGTCCCACTACCCGCCACCACTGTATGGGTACCGGGATATCACTAGGGGTATGCAGATCAACGCGCAGATTGGGGATTCGGTAAGGAAGCGTCGACCCTCCCTCCACTGAGGTGGAATCGATGCCATCCTTGATGAAGGCAGCAAATGGTGATCCCGCGAACACGGATTGACCAACCAATCGGTGCTGCCAGGCGACCAGTTTGCCTTGGTCATCCAGCCCCGCAGTCAGACGATGATGGTACATAGGTCTGTAGTGGCCGGCCTGCATGTCGTCTTCGCGCAACCACACCAGTTTTACCGGGGCTTTTCCACCGATAGCTTTGACGATATGGGCATTTTCCAGAACGTAATCAGCATCTTTACTCGCCCGCCGGCCGAAACTGCCGCCAGCGTATAGCGTGTGGACCCGAACCTGCTCCGGTTCCAGGCCGAACAGCTCTGCCAATACGGACTGGACTTGTGACTGCATCTGCGCGCCATGCCAGGTTTCGCAACCGTACTTAGTCAAAGCGACCACGCAGTTCATCGGTTCCATGGCCGAATGGGCAAGAAAGGGAAAGTCGTACTCCGCTTCCAGCGTACGTGTGGCACTCGCAAGACCGGTATTGACATCACCGTCGTTGCGGACAACCGTGCCCTCAGTTTTGGCTAACTCGCGGTAGCGTTGGAACAACTGCTCCGAACTCTGCTTGAAGGCGCCGCTCTCGTCCCACTGGATTGTTACTGCGTCACGACCCTTCTTTGCGCTCCAGGTATCTTTCGCCACAACAGCGACGCCGCTGGGGATCTGCACCACATACACCACTCCGGGCATGGCCAGCGCCGCCTTGGCATCAAAGGATTTCACCTTGGCGCCAATGCGCGGCGGATGAGCAACCACAGCCGTAAGCATGCCGGGCAAGTGAATGTCCTGGGTGTAGATCGCCTTGCCATTGACCTTGTCAGCCGAGTCTTTACGCGCCAACTGCTGCCGGCCGATCAGTTTGAATGCACTAGGATCCTTGAGCTTGACCTCGGCCGGCACCGGCTGCTCGGAGGCTAGCTTGGCTAGTTGACCGAATGTCGCCTGCTTACCTGATGCAGCATGTCGCAGTACGCCATCTACCACTTCGATTTCCTGCGCCGGCACCTTCCACAGCCAAGCGGCCGCCGACACCAGCATGGCGCGAGCAGTAGCGCCGGCCTTGCGCAGCTGTTCCCAGGAGTTGGCGATGGAGCTACTGCCACCGGTGCCTTGAATACCCAGTAGCGAATTGTTGTAGCGCGACTCTGCTGGGGCGCTTTCAACACGAACTTGCGCCCAGTCCGCATCCAACTCCTCTGCGACCAGAGTGGCCAGACCAGTGTAAGCACCTTGTCCCATCTCCAAGTGTTTAGAGATAACGGTGACAACATTGTCTTCGCCGATGCGCAGGAATGCGTTGGGCTCGAACGTTCCCTCCTTACCTGCGCGCGCGGTGCCCTCAGCCAGCGACCAAGGCAAATAGACGGCCAAAGTTAGGCCTGCCGTGCCCTGGAGGAAACGGCGGCGACTTTCGTTCTCGATAGACCGGATCATATTTATTACCTCGGTGCTCAAGCCAGGGACTTGGCAGCATCATGGATGGCCGCGCGAATGCGTACATAGGTTGCGCAGCGACAGACGTTGCCACCCATTGTTCGATCAATGTCGGTATCTGAAGGCGAACGATTGGCTTGTAGCAACGCCACCGCACTCATGATCTGACCTGACTGGCAGTAACCGCACTGCACTACGTCAAGCCGTTGCCAGGCTTCCTGGACCACCTTACCTGTAGGGGTTTCGCCGACACCTTCGATAGTGACGATCTTGGCCTCGACTGCAGCCGACACAGGGGTGACGCAAGAGCGCACGGGCTGGCCATTAAGATGAACAGTGCAGGCTCCACACAGCGACATGCCGCAGCCGAACTTGGTACCAGTAAGCTGCAAACTATCGCGCAGCACCCACAGCAAAGGCGTATCGGGGGCAACGTCGACACGCAGATCCTTGTTATTGATATTAAGCGTGATCATGAAATCCTCCGACCCGTAGGTGATCTATTGGCTGGCGCCAGGCCAACCTTGCGAAGCGTTTACCCGAAGGCTGTTTAAAGGACGAACGCCAAGCGCTCGCAGACCGCTCGCCAAAAAACGTTTGGCAGCACATCAATAAGGCCATCATTCGGGACAAGGCTGACCAGCAGCACCCCACACGGTCATGTCCTGCACGTGCGTATCGAAACTACCAGGCGGTGTAGAGCGCCCTGGTCCGGGAACCCAGGCCCAGGGAATAAAACCTTTTATCTTGGCATCATGATGCAGGTGCTCAACTAGGCCAGCGGCATCACGGCCCCCATTACGCTTGGGGTCGCGCAACTGCGTGCAAATTTCGGCGCCGGTCTTTTCGAACCACTCAAAAGCTACTGGGGCGAGCTGCCACGGAAGCCCTACGTGTGGCGGCATATGGGGGGCTACGTTTGGTGTATCCGAACTTGCGTGACAAGCCACGCAAGACACTGTTTCAGCGCCTATACGCGAGTCTCCGGCGTGGATATTCATGCCGTGCGGGCGGGTCTTGTTTTCACCGGAGATGGTCCACATCGGAATATTGTTGGGACCAACGTGACAGTTGGCGCAGCGCGGGTGAGTCACCACGGCTTCAATCCGCTGCCAAGCCTTTAACCCCTCGGCTTTACTGACACTACCTGCCGGAGGCATGGAACTGCCTGTGCTGTCAGCCAGTGCCGTGCCCGAAATAGGCAATGCCAGTAATAATGCGATCAGTCCTATTTTCATTATAAAGGTCCTTCAGGCGAACTCACGGTGTTGGACAGACGGCTTGGTGGATACTTTCTCCAGAACATGCCAGGTTATTAAGGCGGCATCTTTTTGCGCCGCTCTTGATTGATCCGGTGACAGCCAATGGATAACCCACGGCGCGATTTCTGATGATGCAGTCACCACTTTGTTGGCCACGCAGATGCTTAAGAGTAGGTGAGCAACATCTCGACTGCTTGCACAAAAGTTATGATTACTTGCCTGATTAATCGGATTCGGCAATTAGCGACGCGGGAGGCGAATGATCTTGCGATGCTGGACGGCCAGGCAACACCGGTCGGGCATGGCTTGCATCTAGTGGACTGCACTACAACCAAGCCAAAATTGCCTGATTCTTAGATTTTTTTACCTAAAAAGATGGAAATTTCAGCGGACTGAAACTTCCAGTTGCGCCTGCTGCTAACATTTGCCGTTTGGATATCTCAGGAAATTACCAAATGCAGGGCGATCAGGGATCTAAAAACGCATATGTCCCTCAAGCAGCAGAGTTGTCGGCCGCGATTCAACGCTTTGCCAACACTGACGGCGATTTCACTACAGCGCTTCCCACACTGACGATGCATCGCCGTCATGGCGTTAGCGAGCCGATGCCTTGCATCTATAACCTAGGGATAGGTCTCATTACCCAGGGCTACAAGCAAATCATGGTCGGCGACAAGTTGCACAATTACGGGCCAGGCCAATTGATGCTATCGACCTTCGACATGCCAGTGACCGCCCATGTCACGCGGGCATCTCGCAGCGAACCACTGCTGGGTGTGATGCTGAAGCTGGACATTCGCCAGGTTGCGCAAGTGGCCTATGAGATGGAGCTGCCATCTTCGCCCGAGACCGCCTATGAGCCGATCTCTGTCCACAAGCTGGAGCCTGCTTTATTCGATGCGTTTTTGCGATTAGTACGGCTACTGGACGAGCCGCAATTGGTAAGCCAACTTGCACCACTGATTCAGCAAGAAATCGTCGTCCGTTTGTTAGCTGGCCCCCAAGGATCCCAACTTCGCCACATCATTGCCGATGGCACTCCGCGCCAGCGAATGGCCCAAACGCTCTCCTGGCTTAGGAAGAATTTTAAACAAGCCTTGAATCTAGATGACCTGGCCGCACACGCGCACATGACGCCGTCGACGTTTCGACAGCACTTTCGCGACATCACCGGTATGAGTCCTCTGCAGTTCCAAAAGCAAATGCGCTTGCAAGAGGCTCGGCAATTGATGCTAAACCAAGCTTTCGACGCTGGCGAGGCCAGTAATCTTGTCGGTTACGAAAGCGCCTCCCAATTCAGCCGTGAATATAAGCGAATGTTTGGTGCCCCCCCTTCACGTGATATCCGTCGAATGCGTCTTGAGACGGATGGGTCTGAGTAAAGGATTTCTCGTACCAACCTATTGGTGGCGTTATACGCGGGAAACGAAAACACTTATGTGGGTCGCTGAGAACATAACTTTTGAAACCACCTTTGATACATGGCGCTTGCCAACGAGGGATCACGTATGAGCACATCGGCGTCTGTTACTAAGGCTCTTCACCATCACCTACGACGTATGTCCGGTCGCGATCCGCAGGAAACACACCGTGTTGCTTCGTCTCTCGAATTGTTGTTCGACCTGACCTTTGCGACCTGCTTTGCGTTCGCGGCTACCCAGCTTGCACATGCTTTAGCCGCGGGCCACTACCCCACTGCATTAATCGGATTCGGGTTCGCGAGCTTTTGCATCTGTTGGGCATGGACCAATTTCTCGTGGTTTGCATCAGCCTACGATACTGATGATTGGATTTTCCGCATCGCGACTATGGTGCAAATGGCTGGTGTGCTGGTACTTGCGATCGGTTTACCACGACTGTTCTCTTCGTTAGAGGAGGGCCAGCATCTGGACGCCTCAGTCATGGTGCTGGGCTACGTGATCATGCGCGTTGCGATGATATTTCAGTGGTTGCGCGCGGCGAAGCAGGACCCTTCAAGACGCCGCGCCTGCATCACTTATGCTGTCTCGATCGCGGTTGCGCAACTCGGCTGGATTGCACTTTTCTTTTTTCCTCTTTCAATCGACGTCACTATCACGCTGTTTTTTTTGTGGTTTCTAGTCGAATTTGCCGGTCCGATATTCGCGGAACGGAGGGACGGTGGTACGCCTTGGCACGCAGAGCACATTTCAGAACGCTACAGTCTGTTCGCAATTATTGCGCTGGGCGAAGGATTGGTGGGGACAGTGGCAGCCCTATCTGCCGAGATGGAGCATGTGGGCTGGACGTTGGAAACGGCACTGGCCTGCGTTGCCGGTGTCGGAATCACGTTTGGAATGTGGTGGGTGTATTCCATTCTGCCGTCGGCTAACGTGTTGCACGCGTATCGCTCACGCGCTTTCGTATGGAGCTATGGGCAAATACTGATCATCGCCTCCATTGTTGCAACGGGTGCGGGACTGGACGTCGCAGCGAACTTTATCGAGAACAAAGCACACATTGGAGTGCTCCCCGCTCTGCTCGCCACAGCCATTCCGCTTGCGATCTTTCTTGGGTTAATTTACGCGCTTCATTATTTTCTAGTGCGCCACTTTGACCTACTGCACGTATGGCTCTTGCTAGCGACCGTTGTGGTCATCGCGATTGCGATCGGCGCAGCTATGTTGGGCATGAGTATCGTAGTGTGCCTGGTCGTGCTCATGTTCGCGCCGATCATCACGGTGGTAGGTTACGAGGTTCTAGGACATCGTCATCAGGGTGAAATGCTTACTCACTGACGATCTACTGCTTCTATATATGTCGGATTTACCGAAAGTAGGTGCTGAATAGTATCTTCACGGCTGCGCGGAGCAATGAGTGTTATCTACGAACCCTGGCCCCATTCTGCGTCAGAAAACTCAAAAAAAACTGAGGGGCTAGCCCATTTACTGGGTTAGCTCTTCAGGCTTTTTGAATTGTTATTCGGGCTCGTCCTACCGTAATTCTTGAGTGTTACTCTTTGCTACAGAAGTTCTTAGCTTCTATTACGTCTTGAATCAGGTTTCCCCATCTACTTTGCTGAAGCTCCGTCGGTGAGTACTTCTTCTCCAAATTTCTGAAAATACATTGGCAAACGGCTTTGGTCCCTCCGCTGTGTACGCAGCCAGAAAGGAATTCGCCTCTGGCGTGCGAATTCTCATCGGAACAACCCGCTAGAATTACCAATGTAATGATCGCGCTGAGTTTCACTGGTAGGCAGACTTTGAGCATCAGCGCAGCACCATGGCACCACCGAAGAATACGCCCACACACAAGCCAAGTACTTGCGGACCAACCGCCCAAAACACCTTGATCCAAATTAGGCTCAGGATGCCACCATTGGTGAAGACTGCATCTGGATGAGCGAATTTACGGATCGCATCACCGGCCATGGCACCCAGCCAGCCCAAAATCGCGCCGACCAGAACGGCCACGCATTTAGCAAACCAGCCTGCGCTCAATACCATGGACGAGGTATTGAAGGTCACACTCACTATTGCAAACACCGCCGCTGCTACACCCCAGCCAATCATGGCTGGGCTGACGCTGCTTGTACTACGGTCTTCTTCGTTGACGCCGCTCTGTGGGTTTTCGCCTTGTTGAGACACGTGATTCTCCTTTTGTGATGATTGGCAGATCAGTTACCAGGCAGCCAAGCAGCTGTTGTTTTCGTCGTTCAGAGCTGGCAATACCGCCTTAAGGTTCTCAGTGGGTAGGTTGAAGACTTTGCCTTGAGCGCTGAACTGCAACCGATTGGCGTTTCGCAAGGCCCCCCAGAACTCATGAGTGAAGATGCTGCTGCAGGCACGACAGTCTGTGTAAAACGGGTTATGGAAGGTTTTTCCATCCACGATGAGGTCAAAACCTCGTCCGTCTTCTGAGCTATACCCCCGGCCATTTACGGTGGCGCTGGCTGAGACATAGCGGTCGTCATCACTGGGGCATGCAATCACTAATTCGTTGCCGTTACCGTCGTCGACGGCATATTCGGTGGTGCCCATCGCCCAGCCCGTGGTCCAGGTATTGGTTCCGGCAAAGGCGCTGTTCGCGGCCAGGCAGCTAAACGCCACCATCAGTAGGGTTTTCGTATTCATGGATGTTCCTTATCGAGTGGTGTTGATATGTGACTTTAAGATGAATAACAACCTTTTAGGATGATTTTCAACTTTTCATGTTCTTCATGTCAATGAGGTGATGCCCAACCATCTAGGTTGAGATGGGAGAGCAACGTGACTGAAATTGATCAGAAGCAATTGGCGGGCACCGTAGGGCGCGCCATATCGAAACAGCGGGTGCGTAGCGGACTAACCCAGGAGGCTGTTGCGGAGCGCTTGGGCGTGGGGAACGAGGCGGTTTCTCGTATCGAGCGAGGGATTGTGATGCCGAATATCACTCGGCTTTTGGAGTTCGCCGACATCTTTGGCTGCGAGGCGGCTGAGCTGCTGAGTGAGGTGAGCCCACTCGTTGATGACCAGGCCAGTCGGATCAACCATTTATTGGTGTCCTTGGATCAGTCCGATAGAGAGTTGGTGGTCGAATTGGTCGAGCGTTTAGTCAACCGACTGAAAACGTGATCATGGGGAGATTGCATCGAAGCGGGCGCCACAAGGCAGACACAAACAGGTAAATTCGCCGAACTGATATTTCTGCATATCCTGAATAAACGTGTCACTGGCGCGCAGAGCGGAGGCGGTGTTCGCCACAGCAGCAGTCATGGTTTGCAGAAACCACGCCATCGGCTCCACTGGGTGTGGGTTCTTGGTGGAGGGTTGGGGGGGCGCCATTCACGGGCGAAGCCATTTAGCACCGTAAAGAGCTGAACGATCGCCTTGGCGTTGTCCTGGCTAAGGACGGCTGAAGACTCACAAATCAAACAGTGTGGGTTCATACGGGATCTCTAATCTGGAGAGTGAATGCAGTGTTGAGCACGCCGCCGTGGGCATCAAACGGTCGCGGGGTTATGCCTGCGAAGTTGTCTCAGGACGATGACCAGTAGAGCGCAAGCCAGCACAACGGCGAACAACAGGGGTGGAAAGCGCAACATCAGGCAGAGGGTCGTTACCACGACGCTGCTACCAGCGAGCAGGCAAATGAACATGAACAGCGTGAGAAAAAATCGAAGTACTGACATGGACGTTTTTCCTGTAATAGGACGTTTAAAGTGTGAGTGACGGAGGGGAGGTGTTTGCTGAATTGGATCTCTAGAGATAGCTGTGTTCCGGGTTGCCAGCGGTATCGCTCGCGTTGAGTTTGTGCAGGTTTATGAGCGTTGTTCTTTGGCTTACGCCACGAGTTGCAGCGCAGCATTCAGCGCTTTCTGTTTGATCACCGCCCCTTGGCCAAACCAGGCGGAATCCATTCGATACTCCGAGCTTCGGGCTCGTCGCTCGTGATCCACGTACTCCGTTACCGCGTTCAGCAAACCCCAGGCGGTATCGCGCGCGGACAGTAGATCAGCACCTCGACCTTTTCCTTCGTACAAGCTTTGCACCTTCTCCATTGCCCGTTTGTTGGGTAGCACTTCGGGAATGGGGTCGTGGGGGCTGGTGTCACACAGCACGTCCATAAAGAAGCCTAGGGCCTCTTTCGACTGAACTCTGCGTTCGGCGAGGATACGCATCCGATACATGAACTCGTCCCATTGCGAGACGGCGATGCCCAGTTGCTTTTTGACCGTTCGAGGATCAAAGCGCGTGCTGTGCGGCACCTTGATAGCGTGAGTGGCGCCGTTGAGAGAAATGCTCAAGGTGTTGTTGCAAACCACCCGCACTGTGGTGGGAGTGGCGGTAGTCGCCAGTGTGCCGTCACAGGAGGTTGCTAGCAGCAGATAGCCATTGACCTGATCATTACCCTTCAGCGTTGCAGCCTGACCAGTTCTGGCAAGAGCCCAGAACTTGCGTCCACCTTTGAGCACGCCAGCGGTTTCCAGTTCGTAGCCTGAGAACTCCGTCAGGTCTCGGTAGAACTCCAGCACCTCACGGGGTTGCACGACCTGATAACGATTGGAGACCACTGACAACGGTGCTTTGGTGTCTGATCGATACAGCACTTTTTGTTCCGGGAACGTGTGAATGCTGCCCAAGTGACCGGTAGCCTCGGCTTTGAAATGAACCGGACTGTCCTGAATCTGCCAATTCATGCCCGCTTCTTGCTGCCAGACTTCCAGCGGTTGTTTTTCGGTAAGGCGACTGCCCAAGCCGTGCCAAGGAGTAGCACCAACGTAAGCCATTTGTTCAATGAGGTGAGCCATGGGAAAGATTCCTTTGAGTGCAGGTCGGCATAAGTGCTGCACAGAGCGCAGCACGATCCGGGTTTAATGTTGAGGAAAGAGGGGATTTAAGTAGGCAGGTTGAAGCGATGCCCGCAGACCAAGCAGTGGTTATTTGCCAATACATGGCGATCCAGTTTTTCGCCGAGCTGGGCCCCAATGGCACAACCACCTACACCGCCACCGAGTCCGCCAAGCAGGGCGCCCGAGACTGTACCGATGGTGATGCCGAGCGGTCCGGCAAGCGCGCCGACAGTGGCGCCTATTTGGCTACCCGTGAGTACGGTACTCGCTCCTCGCGCAGCACCGCCTACGGCACCAACACTGGCCCCGATCGTCATGGCTGTTCTGAGGAAAGCAATCTCTTTGGAGTTACAGCGAGGGCACTGAAATGACATGGTTTTGGATTCCACGGTGGATGTTCAGTGTCGTGATATAGGCTTAAAAACCGTTCTAATTTTCGGGGAAGAGCAGGTGTGCACCTTGTGGCGGTGCCAAAAACCGGCAATTTTCTGTAAATGCTATACGGAGTTAGTTCCTGCTGAAAACGACTCCAGTGCTCGATGTGCAGAGTTAGTTCTTTGCTCGCCTTTGCGGCGCTTTTTGACTGCATTTTCGGCTGGAGTGGTTCGCTGGGGAAAAACTACCCGGATGCGTTATGGCATACGCACCGGCCCACATTAAGTCATCCACCTGAAAGATCAGAACAGCCCCCATAAAGCTGAGCAGTGCCTGGATGCACGAGAAGCTGCTGAGTGTCCGGGGTAGCTCAAGGCATGTCAGGGGCCCAGAGACCCACGGTAAAGGTGACCTATCGTCGTTGCAAGCAGCAGGCCGGTATACGACTTCTACACCGAAGCACTTGCTCAGCTTGAATCAGGAAATCTATCCCGGGCTCAGGAAAAAAATACTCGTCGCTGCCGACCTTTTTGTTGGATTGAGAGAGATTTAAAGTTCGATCACTCCCAAGCCAACAGCGAGAAGGCAAGTGACAAATTCAACATCTGTTCCCTACCCGAGAATTTTACGTCTCAAGCAGTTGAGCGAACGCATAGGTCTAGGCCGGTCAACGATCTATGACCGCATGGACGCCCAGTCACCAAGGTACGACGCTACGTTTCCAAAACCGATCAAATTGGGGGCCGCGGCTATCGGCTGGATTGACTCCGAAATCACCACCTGGATTGAGCGGCGAATGTCTGCCAAGGAGGCGCGCTGAGTATTGATCTGGAGCGTTATTAAGTTGTAGGGCTGAAAAAGCCTTAGCTGTTTTGTGTTGAGATCTCGCACTAACTTCGTATATAAAATTCTCTCCTGTTTAGATTGAAAGGCCCGTTGTCGGTAGTGCTTTGGTTAGGACTTTATCGCGCTATTATTTTTGGTTTATATGTTATTAGTAGTGTATTGATAGTGTTGTTAATGGTGCCGTTAATAAGTGGGTGTTGTCATTCTTGATGACAACCTATGACTGTTGATGTGCATGAGTAGGTGAGTAGGAGGTATGTTTAGACAAACGAAGTGGATGGGGTTGTTCAGTAATCAAGTAGGTCGGTAACTTCAATTGATTAACGAGTGTCTGGAGAGGTGATGGTGTGCGCTTATGAGTGTTGACATTGAGGAGCGCTATACGGCGCTCGTGAGTAAGATGGACGTAAACGTAGAAGGTGTTGGTCAGGTAGGAGCTGTAGACGCAGGATTGATCTGTACATTGAAAGACGCTTCTTCCATTGTAGGAAGGCTAGTGAGGTCGCAAGGAGATGCGTTCAGACTAACTGCGACAGATGAGTTTGGTAACGCAAGTTTGGAAAGCTACCCTTCCGGTAAATTGTTGCTCAGGTTGGTAAGGCTACACATGCCGGACGATAACCGGTTCAACGCTCTCTATACGCTTGAGCCATATCTGGAGATGGCGATGAGTAAGGTTAAAGAGTTTGATCTGTACTACCACTGCATGACCTGGAGGTTTGAAAGGCCTATTAATGAAGCTGAAATGCTCATGAAGCATATAAATGACTGTGTGAATCAGATTCGTAAAAGTGTCAAGACTAAAGCTTTCCAAGCACGGCTCAATAGCTATCAGCGATCAAGCAACAAAAACTATAAGGAGCTCACCGGGTACGTTGATGCTTTGTTTGAGCGCTACTCCAGGCTGCTGGTGCTGAGGGTTGATCTTTCCTACTCGAAAGAGAACTCCAAAACTACGCAGGCAGTTGCTAAGCAAGATCGAGAGCGCCTGTTCGGGAACGCCAGGTCGAACAAATTGTTTGACGATATGGTGGGCTACATCTGGAAGCTGGAGCACGGGCCGGAGAAGGGCTTCCATTACCACATGATGTTTTTCTTTGATGGATCCAAGGTTCGAGAAGACGTGACCCTGGCTAGGCGGGTGGGTGAGTATTGGGCGGATGTAGTCACGAAAGGGCGTGGTCTGTATTTCAACTGCAATGCGAACAAGCACGCCTACAAGACCTGTGGGGTCGGAATGATCGACCATACTCAGTCCGCGCTACGTGAGGCTTTGCGAGGCGCGGTGATCTACCTCACGAAAACGGACCTTTACATGAAGCTGCAAACTCAAGGCCGGGGTATGGGCAAAGGGTTAAGCCCTAGCCCCAAAGGCACCCGTGGTAGGCCAAGGGCTATTTCGCCGCCAAGGGAGGGCAAGGCCTAGGGGCATCACAGCAGTAGGCCCTTAGAGGCGCTGAGGGGCAAATAGTCGATGACGAAAACTCAATAGTGTAAAGTCTAAAGTTCATCGTATTTTAACGCGCTTACTATTTTCCCAAGCCTGCTTAACGAGTTCGTCTTCACGTAGCCATACGGTCAGCCATTTCTCAATATTTGAGATCTGTAAAGTAGGGATTTTATTTTTTTCAATAAACTCTGCCAAGGGATCTTCAAGGTCGGAAACGGCTTTAACCTTGGTTGGCCACCCGTCCTCAGGTCGCCTATCCTTTAGTAGTCTTGCTGCCTCCTCTTTTACCAGCAGGGTAGATTTGTTTCGTCCTTGAGCATTTATAGAGTTCTGGTTTGAGCGATCATCTACTTTCATTGCATTGAGGATGGCTGCAGATTTTTCTATGATCTCGCCGACCATCACACTGGCATAGTTGGTGAAAGCCCATGCCCGGGCACGGTTTTTTTGTGCCTCAGCGTCGCTCCCCAGTTCGAGGTACAGGCAGGCATATCTCACGTGATGTAGCAGTGTTTTGATTGCTTCACCCAGTTGTATGTCTTCGTTTTCCCATCGAGTCTCTAGTTCGGCTTGTAGTGCTGGATTGCCTGTGACTGCGCGGATGCCCTCTAGTAGTTGAATATAGTGATCGAGGTCAAGTAACGAATCAAAAAAGTGATCTCGAAGCAGGCTGTGGTTTCTAGCAATTGCTTCAACAACTGTAGTGTTGCCTATGCTTTCATTCATACTTGCTGTGATTTGATGTGGTGGAAATAGTGGCTGAGTTGCTTTGGTCATTGTGCAGTCCTTGGCGATGCTCATTGATACAGTGTCGAGCAATTCGTTAGTTTTTGTGGTTTTGGAGAGCAACATACTACTTTTACAAGTGATAGCGGGGGGGCAAATACGCTCAGGGTTTGGAGGCTTTTATGGCAGTGTTTAAAAAGTCACTCCATTCGTCCATCAGGGCGCGACGCTTATCCAGAAAATCCGAGCGTGAGTAGGCTCCTTCGGTCTGGTCACGTTCATCATGCGCAAGCGCCATCTCACATACCTCGCGTGGGTAATTGGTGCATTCCCCTGCCCAGTCTCGAAATGAGGAACGAAAGCCATGGCGTGTGATGTGTTCATACCCCATGCCGTGTAGGAGTGTTCGTACCGCATTGGCGTGCATTACACCTGTCTTACCTTGACCAGGGAATAGAAAGGCGCTTCCTTCATTTCTCGGAATGCTCCTCACCAGCTTCACGACTTCTTCGGGAAGCGGAATCACGAAAGCTATTCGCATCTTCATTCGCTCATCTGGGAGTGACCAAGTTCCGGCCGCTAGATCAAACTCATCCCAACGAGCGAATCTAACCATGTGGGCGCGTGCGCTCGTCATGATCAGCAGTTGAGCGGCCTGAGATGGAGGTGTCGAGTTTGCCCTGAGTTTTAACATTAGCTCAGGCACTTCCTGCCAGCGCAAGGCTTCAAAGTGCTCACGCTTTCGAGCCTTCTTCTTTTCAGAGCGGCTCAGCAGGTTGTCTAAGTGCCCACGCCAGCGAGCAGGATTCTCACCTTGTCGCAGGTTGCGTGACTTGGCCGCATCTAAAACTTGCTCAATCTGGCCGCGCACCTCGTCAGCGGTTCTGGTCTTGGTAGCCCAGATGGGCTGCAACACCTTAAGCACTTCGGGAGTGCCGATGTCTTCTGCTGACAGCTTGCCTATGTGATCAAACGCATACAGCTCCAACTTTCGCAGCCACCCTTTGCGCCACTTCTCCGACCAAGCCGTGCCGTGAGCATCGCAGTATTCGGTTGCGAGCGTTTCGAACTTCAGTTGCTTGGCTTCACTTGCACGCTGTGCTTCCCGTTGGGTCGCTCGCTCTACGTCTCTGGCAGCCAAGGGATCGATGCCATCACTCAGTTGGCTGCGTTTAGCACTGGCATCTTGCCTGGCCTTCTTGAGACTCACCTCAGGGAATGAGCCCAGCCCCATCTCTCTACGACGGCCCGCCAGTTGGAAGCGAAGCAGCCAGGATTTACGCCCGGTAGGTTTGACGACCAAGCGAAGCCCATCACCATCTTCATAGGTGCCGGGTTCGGTCAGGTTTTCGACTTGTTTCGGATTCAGCTTACCCATCGGTTTTCCCCTGTCGTCCCTTTTGTCCCCCCAACTGTCCCCCCACTTCATCGTCGGATGAGGTCAAATGGCGTTGAACACCATCGGACAGGGGGATGCCTGAAAGCCCCGGAATAGCTAAGCTATCAGGAAGGTTCTTGGATGGGATAGGATTATTTCGGACAAATAAAAAGCCGGCTTGTGGCCGGCTTCTCGGGGACTGGCTTGGTTCATTTTTGGTAAACCGCACCAGCCTTCAAAACGTACACCCAGCTCTTGCGGCTGGCTGTGGGACTGGGCGAGAAAGTCATCCGCTTCGTCAGGCGCTCTGACCGCTTGAAGGGTCGATGCGCAAATGTGGGGCGCAGCATACGCATATTCGCCGGGAATTCCCAGTGCGAAGCGCGTTCCAGAGGCCTTGAAGCAGTAAAAAGTGCGAAGAATATGTTGCTGGATGCGTGGTCGGCCGAGGAAGCGGTTCACCGGCAAGCCGGCGCCAGCAGGCAACCGGTGCTGCGTGCAGGCATAAAAAAGCCCCGGATGACCGGGGCTCTTTCTTGAAGCTTGTTGCTCCAAGCGTGCAGTTGCTTCTTAGCCTTTGTAGGCAGCAACCGACTTCAGGATCTCGGCGCGGGCTGCATCGGCATTGCCCCAACCGTCGATCTTCACCCACTTGCCTTTTTCGAGGTCTTTGTAGTTCTCGAAGAAGTGCTTGATCTGTTCGAGCAGCAGGGCTGGCAGGTCGGTGTATTCCTTCACGTCGACATACAGCTGGGACAGCTTGTCGTGTGGTACCGCGATCACTTTGGCATCGCCGCCGCCGTCGTCGGTCATGTTCAGGATGCCCACTGGACGGGCACGGATCACCGAGCCTGGCGCTACTGGGTAAGGGGTCACGACCAGTACGTCGAGGGGGTCGCCGTCGTCAGCCAGGGTGTTTGGGATGAAGCCGTAGTTGGCCGGGTAGAACATCGGGGTGGCCATGAAGCGGTCAACGAACAGGCAGTCGCTGTCTTTGTCGATTTCGTACTTGATCGGCGCGTGGTTGGCCGGGATTTCGATAGCGACGTAGATGTCGTTCGGCAGGTCTTTGCCCGCCGGAATCTTGCTGTAGCTCATTGGGCGTTGCCCCCGTTAGTTGACCAAATGACTTGGCCGGATTGACCAAAAAGTGGCGGCGATTATAGACACACTCCGCTACCGATGCCACGTACCAAGGGTCGTAGAACCTTGGTTGTACTGTGTCGCGGGCGTGTTCGGGTTTACCGAGCGACCGGCGGCCTGGTTGTCAGGTAACCGGTCTTCAGATGAACAGCTTAAATAGCGCGACAGGACATTAGTGGTGCGTTTGATAGACCGGATCTTCTGCTTGAAGTTGCTGTAACCGGGCCAGTGGATTCTGCCGATAAAACAGCTGTAGTTGTGCATAGACTTTCGGATAGGCCGCCACCAGCAAGTCCGGGGCGCTGAAGAAGTATTCGCTGGTGACGGCGAAGAATTCCGCCGGGTTTTCCGCGGCGTAGGGGTCGATGGCGGTTTCTGCGTCCGGATTGCGGTCCAACTGGTGGTTGAGGTCGTCGTAGGCGCTTTGCATCACTTGCGCCCACTCGCTGACCCGCATGTCGCTGTGCAGCGGCGGCAGGCCGTTGGCGTCGCCGTTGAGCATGTCCAGCTTGTGGGCCAGTTCGTGGATCACCAGGTTGTAGGCTTCCCAGCCACCGCTGGCCAGGACTCCGGGCCAGGCGAGGATGATCGGCCCCTGCTGCCAGGCTTCGCCACTGTGCTCGCCATCCCATTCGTGCTCGATACCGCTGGCGTCGCGATGGCGTTGCGGGCTGAGGAAGTCGTCGGGGTAAAGGATGATTTCGTGGAAGCCCTGATACCAGTTCAGGTCCCCCAGGTGCAGCAGCGGCAGCTGTGCCTGGGCCGCCAGTAGCAGGCGCTGTTCCTGATGCAGCTCGACCCCGGGCAGGGCGGTGAGGTGCTTGTCGTCGAGAAACAGCACGCTGGCCTCGCGCAGCCACTGGTCCTCGGCGGCACTGATGCCGTCGAGGAAGGGCAGGTGCTGGCGTACCCGCTGCCAGGTTTCATCGCTGACCGGGTGCCTGGCCAGCCGGCGCTTGCGGCGCCAGGCGCTGAGGGACCACATGGTGCTTAGCGGGTTTCGGCTTTTTCGGTACTGCGGCCAAAACGGCTGCGCAGTACGCCAATGATCATCGGCACCAGGGACAGGAGGATGATGGCCACCACCAGCAGCGAGAGGTTTTTCTTGATGAAGGGCACGTTGCCGAAGAAGTAGCCCAGGGTCACCAGGCCGCCGACCCAGAGGATGGTGCCGGCCACGCTGAAGGCGAAGAACCGTGGGTAAGGCATGCGCGCCACGCCGGCGACGAAGGGCGCGAAGGTGCGGATGATCGGCAGGAAGCGCGCCAGGGTCACGGTCTTGCCGCCGTGCTTTTCATAGAAGTCGTGGGTTTTCTGCAGGTAGTCGCGGCGGAAGATCTTCGAGTTGGGGTTGCTGAACAGCCGTTCCCCTGCCGTTCGTCCAATCACATAGTTGGTGCTGTCGCCAAGGATCGCCGCCAGCATCAGCAGGCCGCCCAGCAGCACCGGGTCCATGCCGCCGCCTGCGGCCACCGCGCCGGCGATGAACAGCAAGGAGTCGCCGGGCAGGAAGGGGGTTACCACCAGGCCCGTCTCACAGAAAATCACCAGGAACAGGATGGCGTAGATCCAGGGCCCGTAGTTGGTCACCAGCATGTCGAGATAAACGTCGAGATGAAGGATTAGGTCGATCGGGTTGAAATCCATTGGGGCACCTGTGATGACAGCCTGGCTCGGCAGGCCTGTGCGATGACTCGGAGAAAGGGACTACAGGGGTGTGTAGCTTTTCTTACGATCCGAAAAGGTCGGCATTATAAGGGCTGACAAGTGAAATGCGTGTTCAGATTGTAGCGGGGCGTTTCGGCTTGGCCGGTGCTTGGTAGGTTGCCGGGAGGGCGCGCGTCAGGGGCGGAAATGCCAAAGCGGCCCTGGGGCCGCTGTCTGCAGAGTCAGTCGTCGCTGAGGGGCAGGACGTAGTTCTTGAACTCGGTATCTTCGCGAAAACCCATGGACTCGTAGGTTTTGCGTGCCACTTCGTTGTTGCTGCTGGTGGACACCCGTAGGCGCACGGCGTTGGTTTCCTTGGCCATCTTCTTCGCGGTGCGCATCAGGTTGTCCGCTACCAGCTGGCGTCGGGCGTCTTCGGCAACGTAGATATCGTTGAGAATCCACACACGCTTGAGGGAGAGGGAGGAAAAGCTCGGGTACAGCTGGCAGAAGCCCAGCAATTTGTTGCTGTCGTCGTCGGCCAGGGCCAGGTAGATCACCGATTCCTTGCGCCGCAGGCGTTTTTCCAGGAAGGCCCTGGACGAATCCGGGTAGGGCAGTGCGCCATAGAATTCGCGGTATTTGACGAATAAGGGGGTCAACAGATCCAGGTGCTCGAGGGTTGCTTGAGTAATCCGCATGGTGGCTCTCAACTTCAAGTGGATGTGACGGCACAGGTTGGATGACTCGGGCAGCCGTGTTGCGATGCTGCCCAAAGCGGCGAAAAAGCGCAATCGTCTTGCAAAATCACGCTTGGGGCGGGCCCAGGAGGAAGTTGCCCTTCATATCTGCCGGCTCGTCGCTGTCCAGGGTCTGCACTTGCGCCTCGTCTTTGAGGTTCACCCCCGACAGTTGGCGGCGGCAGGCTTCACGCATCAGGTAGAGCAGGCGGTGAGCGGCCATGCCGTAGCTCAGGCCCTCCAGGCGCACATTGGAGATGCAGTTGCGATAGGCGTCGGTGAGGCCGATTTTCGGTTGGTAGGTGAAATACAGCCCCAGGCTGTCGGGGGAACTGAGCCCCGGGCGTTCGCCGATCAGGATCACCGTCATCTTCGCCCCCAGCAGTTGCCCGACCTCGTCGGCCACCGCCACCCGGCCCTGTTCCACCAGCACCACGGGCGACAGCGACCAGCCTTCGGCGGCGGTCTGTTCCTCCATGCGTGCCAGAAATGGCAGGGTATGGCGATGCACCGCCAGGGCCGACAGGCCGTCGGCTACCACCACTGCCAGATCGAACCCGCCGGGATGGGCGCTGGCGTAGTCGCGCAGGGCCTGGGCCGAGTCGTCACTGAGCCGGCGTCCCAGGTCGGGGCGTTGCAGGTAGCTGTGGCGGTCGGTGGCGGCGCTGTGCAGCAGCAGGCTGTCACGGCCGCGCTCGGCCAATTGAGCGCTCAGGCCGGCGTGGTCGAAGGGCAGGTGCACGGCGTCCCGGGCCTGGGCGTGGGCGTATTGGAAGTCCAGTTGAGCATCGGTGGGCAGGCTGGTGCCGGTACGGCCCAGGGCAATGCGTGCCGGAGTCAGGCGGCGCAGTTCCAGCCAGGGGTTCTGCGAATCGGTCGGGTGTTTTTGCATGAGCCTGTTCCTTATCCCAACTGGGCCAGCGCCTGGCGGAAAGCCGGCGGCAGGTTGTTGCCGAAATGCACCTTGCCGTCGGCCTGGGTGAAGATGCCGGTCCTGGCCAGCCATTGCTCGAATTCGGGAGCGGGTTTCAGGCCAAGGGTCTGCCGGGCATAGAGCGCGTCGTGGAAGGACGTGGTCTGGTAGTTGAGCATGATGTCGTCGGACCCGGGGATGCCCATGATGAAGTTGATTCCTGCCACCCCCAGCAGGGTCAGCAGGTTATCCATGTCGTCCTGATCGGCTTCGGCGTGGTTGGTGTAGCAGATGTCGCAACCCATGGGCACGCCCAGCAACTTGCCGCAGAAGTGGTCTTCCAGGCCGGCGCGGATGATCTGCTTGCCGTTGTACAGGTACTCGGGGCCGATGAACCCCACCACGGTATTGACCAGGAACGGCTTGAAGTGCCGGGCCACGGCGTAGGCGCGGGTTTCGCAGGTCTGCTGGTCGATGCCGAAGTGGGCGTTGGCCGACAGGGCGCTGCCCTGGCCGGTCTCGAAATACATCAGGTTCTGCCCCAGGGTGCCGCGGTTCAGGCTCAGGCCCGCCTCGTAGCCTTCCTGGAGCACGTTGAGGTTGATGCCGAAGCTGGCATTGGCCGCTTCGGTGCCGGCAATCGATTGAAAGACCAGGTCCAGGGGCACGCCGCGATTGATCGCCTCGATGGAGGTGGTGACGTGGGTCAGCACGCAGGCCTGGGTGGGGATCTCGTAGCGCTGGATGATGGCATCGAGCATTTCCAGCATGGCGCAGATCGAGGCGATGCTGTCGGTGGCCGGGTTGATGCCGATCATCGCGTCGCCGTTGCCGTACAGCAGGCCGTCGAGAATGCTTGCGGCGATGCCCGCCGGCTCGTCGGTGGGGTGGTTGGGCTGCAGGCGGGTGGACAGGCGTCCACGCAGCCCCAGGGTGCCGCGAAACTTGGTCACCACGCGGATCTTCTGCGCCACCAGGATCAGGTCCTGCACGCGCATGATCTTCGACACCGCGGCGGCCATTTCCGGGGTCAGGCCCGGCGCCAGGGCCCGCAGGCTCTGTTCGTCGGCAGCGTCGCTGAGCAGCCAGTCGCGAAAGCCGCCCACGGTCAGGTGGCTGACCGTGGCGAAGGCCTCGCGGTCATGGGTGTCGATGATCAGCCGGGTGACTTCGTCGGACTCATAGGGAATCAGCACCTCTTCGAGAAAGTGCTTGAGGGGGATATCCGCCAGGGTCATCTGGGCGGCAACTCGCTCGCCGTCGTTGAGGGCGGCAACCCCGGCCAGAAAGTCGCCGGAACGGGCCGGGCTGGCCTTGGCCATGACGTCCTTGAGGCTGTCGAAGCGATAGGTCTGAGAACCTACGCTGTGGGAAAATTGGGCCATCTCAGTCTCCGTTTCAACGATGTAGGGGCGTTGCCGAGTGCTGGCGGATCATCAGGATGCCACCTTCTTCAGCAGGTTTTCCAGACGGTTGCCGGCAGCCCGGTGATGGAGGATGGCAAAGGCCTTTTCCGCCACCAGGCTGCCGCCTTCCAGCGGTGGCAGGCCACCGCTGTAGATGTTCGAGATCACGGTGTATTCATAGCGAATGTCGGCATTGCCGCTGAACTGGGCGGCGGCGCGGCGCGCCTGGTCGTCCGGCAGGCGGTAGCCCAGGTAGGCGGACATGCTCCGCGAGGCCAGGGCATCGCCGCCGGGCCGCTCGCCGATCAGCACGATGATCAGCTGGGGTTGCAGGGCCTCGCCCACCGACTCCGCCAGCTTGACCCGGCCATAGGGCGCGAGGATCGGCTGGCCGATGCGCAGCTCGCGGCTGTGCAAGCCGTCCAGCAGCACCGGCAGCAGCTCGGGAATGTTGTGGTGGATGGCCTCGGCACTGAGGCCGTCGGAAATCACGATCTGCACGTCGTTGTATTCCGGTTTAAGGCGCCGCAGCACTTCCTCGGTCAGCCGCGCGCCCAGCTCCGGGTCTTGCAGATGGGCCAGCTTGTCCGGGGCGGCGGTGCGCAACTCACGCAGGGCAATGGCGCCGATTTCGCTGGGGCGCAAGTCGACGTAGATTGCCTCGCGGGCCACTGCCAGGTTGGCGCGCACCGTACGCGACACGCTGTTGGCCGGGCGCGGCCCGGCGTTGTCGAAGCCGTAGGTGGCCGGGGTGGATTCCAGCAGGCGCTGGAAGTCGATGTCCGACTGGCAGAAAATCCGCGGGTTGCCCCAGTTCGGCCCGCGTTCCACGTTGCCGTGGGCGTCTTCCTGGAAAATCCCCTTGCCCAGGGCCCAGCGCAGGTATTCCGGGGCCGGTGCCAGGTCGTGCACCTCGCGCAGGGTCTGGTTGTCGTGGGCGCTGGTGTCGAAGTAGGCGAGCATGCGGTCGGTGCTCAGGTACACGTCCATGAAGAAGTTGGCGCCTGCGGCAGTCAGCAATTCGGTGGCCATCTGCTGGCCTTCCAGGGTCACTTGCGAGTGCAGGGTGTAGCAGGGGGCCATGCCCATGGGCAGCCCCAGCAACTTGCCCATGAACTGGTCCTGCAGGCAGGAATAGGTCATCTCGAAGTTGTCGAGGTGGGTTTCCGGGCCGATGAAGCCGGTGACGTTGTTCACCATGTACGGCCGGTAGCGCCGGGCAAGCCCATAGCACAGGGCTTCGCAGGTGGTCATGTCGATGCCTTCGTGCTTGCCGTAGGTCAGCTCGCTGCCCTGGCCAGTCTCGAAGTACATGAAGTTTTCCGCCACGTCCCGCAGCGGGCCGCGCTCGGCCATGGTCTGCCAGGCCTGGTCCAGCAGTTGCACGGTAACGTCGAACTCGTCGGTCAGGGTACGTTCGGTGCCCGCCAGGCTCTGGAACATGATCTCCACGGGAGCGCCCTGGTCGAGGCAGGCCAGTTGGGTCTTGATATGGGACAGCACGCAGATTTGGGTGGGTGCTCCGGTTTCCCGGCGCAGCTTGTCCAGGTGGTGGAGCGTGGCGCTGATGTTGTCCACGGTGTCGATGGCCGGGTTTAGGCCGATCAACGCGTCCCCCGAGCCCATGCTCAGGCCGGTGTAGACCAGCAGGGTGATGCCGCTGAGGTTGTCGGTGGGATGGTTGGGCTGCAAGCGCGACGACAGGGTGCCGGGCAGGCCCACCAGGGTTCGGGCCTTGGCGGCCGCGCCACTCTTGAGCTTTTTCGACAGCAGGATCAGTTCATGCACATCCAGCAGCTTGGCCAGGGCGGCCACCATCACCCCGGTCAGGGCGCGCCCGATGCGGCGTATTTCGGTGCCGTGGCTGCGCAGCAGGCGATCTTTCAGGGCGCCCAGGGTAAGAGGGGCGATTTCCCCGAACACTTCGTGGTCGATGTCGTAGTTGACCTGCATGACACTGTCGATATGGCCGTGGCGGTCGGTCAGCGGGTGTTGGAAATAGTGATCCAGGGTCAGTTCCGAGAGCACCTTGCGCGCTGCTTCGCGAGTGATTTCATCCACGGCGGCCAGCCCCGCCACACGGTCCCCGGCCTTGCTGATGTCAGCGGCGCCGAGCACTGCCTTGAGGCTGTCGAAGGCGATCTGGCGATCCAGCACCCGGGTGCTGTAGCCACGTTCGGCCGGGACGACGGGAAGGCGGATGTGCTGCAGTTCGGTGAGTGACATGGCAAGACTCTCCTTGGCCGGCATCGGCATCAGTGCACACCGTAAAAGGCGACGGGCACTATGTGCTGATGGGGTGTTCCCAGATTGATGAAGTGCGCCGAGCGTTCACGTACTTCGTCGATGACGATCAGGTTGCAAGAACTGCGCCCCCAATCCGTGGCGTAGTTGCCCAGGACCTTGCCGACGTTGCTCTCCAACAGCAGCACCAGCGGCCATTGGGCAGCCGGGCGAGCAGTGCCCAGGGCCCGGCACAGCAGGGCGCCGAGGTGGCGTATTTCTTCCAGGCCCGGCGCCTGGCCGCCATCGAGCAGTTGCAGGCAGGCACCGTCGCGGCTGCTCAGGGCCAGTTCCAGGGCCGCCTCCAGTTGCTGCCGGGAGGCGCGCACCGATAGACGGGCAACGATGGGCAGGTCCTTGAGCGGCAGTGCCTCGGGCCGGGGCAGGAACAAGGTGCTGCCGGAGATTTCGGTGTTGTGCAGGGTCAGCCCGTAGACCGTGGCCCGGCCACGGTTTTCCGGGACCAGGCGGCGGGCGTCACGCACCAGCCGCGGCTGGCGGGCAATGGCCAGGGCCAGGTCGATGCCCAGGTCGCCGTAGTGGGTGGTGCCGGGCAGGGTTTCACCCTGCAAGTGCCGATACAGCAACTCGCCGACGCCACCGGAAAAGGTCAGCGCCACATCAGGTTCGTGAGCCGGCAGGTTCAGCGGCAGTTGCTCCGTCAACCGGCCCAGCGGGCTGGCGAAGAACGCTCGGTCCCCCGACACGAGCGCCAGCAGGGCGTCGATGTACCAATCCAGCACGGCCTGCAGTTGTGAGCTGTCGAGGAGTTGCCCGGATGTTTTGCCAATCGCCAGGTGATCGAGCAGGGCCCGGCCGAACTCCGACATTCCGCTGAGCCGATAGCTGCCCGGCTCGAATTGCAGGTGCCGGGCACCGATGAAATGGCAACCGCTGGCCAGCACATTGCCCTCCAGGCCCCAGGCGGCATTGGTGGTGCCACCGCCGATATCCAGGTTGAGCATGGGCTGCTGCGCGTGAAAGCGGCTCAGGGCCGAGCAACTGCCCATGAACGCCAGCCAGGACTCCAGCCCGCCATCGTCGGCACGGGTGATCAGTGCGTTACCGATCAGTTGCCCCACCAGTTGCGCCAGGGCCTGGGCGTTGTGCCGCCGGGCCGCCAGCCCGGTGATGATCACCCCGCCGGAAAACAACTGCTGCGGGCGCACGTCCGCCTGTTCAAGCCAGGTTTCGATCAGGCCGCGGATCGCGGCTTCATCGATGACCTCATCCTTGAAGGGCGTGAACACCGGGTCGCCGCGAAACAGCACCCGGGGTTCGTTGAGGGCCATGCGCCCGGTGATGCAGTGGCTGCTGAGGCTGGCCTGGGCAATCAGCACGCTGCTGGTGGTGGACCCGAAGTCCAGCCCCAGCAGCAAGACCTGGGCGCCGCCGGTGAAGGCTTGCATGCAGGCGTTCCTCGCCGCGCCGGAGTCAGGCCGTGGCCTTCTGGCCTGCCGGTCCCGGGGTTTCCAGGGCCGTGCCGCCCAGGTACTCGCCTTCGCCGATGATTCCGGCAGCCCGGTCCTGGGCTTCCAGTTGCAGGGCCTTGGGCACCGATAGCCAATAGGCCAGTCCCACCGCGACGAAGCCGGCGCTGATCTTGCCGATCAATACCGGGAGGATGATGGTCGGCTGGAAGTTGGCGGTGAAGGACAGGTGGTCCCCCAGCAGGAAGGCGGCGCAGACACCGAAGGCGATGTTCACCACCTTGTCCTTGGGCGGCATGAAGCGCACCAGGCGGAACATGGCCAGGATGTTGGCGATGGTGGCCAGCATGCCGGCACTGCCTACCGCGCTGAGGCCGATCTTGCCGCCGAGGTTTTCCAGGGGCTTGCCCAGGTACTTGCGCAGCAGGTAGACCATGGGGAAGGCGCCGGCCAGCATGATGCCGATGTAGCCGGCGGTTTCCAGGGCGCGGGTCTGGTCCTCGGCGTCGGCGATGATCGGGTGGAAGCCCCAGCCGCCGAACACCGCGGAGAAGGCCCCGGTGAAGTACTCGACGATGGAGAACACCAGTACCAGCTTGATCGCCGCGTCCATGGCCCGGCCGAAGATGATGAAACCCTTGATCATCATGTCCGGCAAAAAGCGCAGGCCCAGGGCCAGGGCCACGACGAAGATCAGGATCGGCAGCAGGTTGGCGAAGATGCTGCCCAGGCCCAGGGCCAGTTGGTAGCTGGCTTCGCCGCTGGTGCTGACCAGTTCGCGTACCTGCGGGTTGCTGAAGGCCAGGATCAGGCTGGCGATCATTACGCCCACGGGAATGGTGAGGATCCCGGACATGATCCCCAGGGCCATGTACTTGTGGTCGCGCTTGTCGAGCATCGCCAGGCCCATGGGGATCGAGAAGACGATGGTGGCGCCACCCATGAAGCCGGTGATCAGCGCCATTACCAGCGCTTCCTTGCTGGCGGCCAGGGCCGAGGCCAGCTGATAGCCGCCCATGTCCGAGGCGATGATCATGGTCGCCGCCAGGGCCGGATCGGCTCCCAGGGAATTGAAGAACGGTCCGAAGACGGTTTCGATGACCACGGTGAGATAGGGGATGGAGGCCATGATGCCCGCGGCCGGCACGAAGATGTAGCCGGTGGCGTGAATGCCTTCCATGAATTCCTTGCCCAGGCCTCGCTCGCTGTCATAGATGGCGGCGAAGGCGCCAAGTACGGCGCAGAGCATGATGAGGTAGAGCACGTAGTTGCCGATCTGATCCATTGCGTTTGTCCCTTGTTATTGTTTTTCAAGCAGGGTCTGTGCACGACTGGTTTGGCGCAGAACTTCCGACAGCAGTGTCCCGTCCGGCAAGCCGTCGGCACCGGATCAGAGCAGGTGAACCTGTGCGGCAAGGCCGCGAAAAGGCCTCCCGGCGGCCTGGGCCGCCGGGAGGATCGATCAGAAGAAGCCCAGCGGGTTGATGTCGTAGCTCACCAGCAGGTTCTTGGTCTGCTGGTAGTGGTCGAGCATCATCTTGTGGGTTTCACGGCCGACGCCGGATTTCTTGTAGCCACCGAACGCGGCGTGGGCCGGGTACAGGTGGTAGCAGTTGGTCCAGACGCGGCCGGCCTTGATCCCGCGGCCCATGCGGTAGGCGCGGTTGATGTCGCGGGTCCAGACCCCGGCACCCAGGCCGAACTCGGTGTCGTTGGCGATCGCCAGGGCTTCGGCTTCGTCCTTGAAGGTGGTGACGCTGACCACCGGGCCGAAGATTTCCTCCTGGAACACGCGCATCTTGTTGGTGCCCTTGAGCAGGGTCGGCTGGATGTAGTAGCCGCTGGACAGGTCGCCCTCGAGTTTTTCCACCTTGCCGCCGGTGAGCAGCTGCGCACCTTCGTTCTTGGCGATGTCGAGGTAGGAGAGGATCTTGTCGAACTGCTGCTCGGAAGCCTGGGCGCCGACCATGGTGTCGGTGTCCAGTGGGTCGCCACGCTTGATCTGCTCGATCTTCTTCATCACCACTTGCATGAATTCGTCGTAGATCGATTCCTGCACCAGGGCGCGGGATGGGCAGGTGCAGACTTCACCCTGGTTGAAGAATGCCAGCACCAGGCCTTCGGCGGCCTTTTCGATGAACTTGGGCTCGGCCTGCATGATGTCTTCGAAGAAGATGTTCGGCGACTTGCCGCCCAGTTCCACGGTGGACGGAATGATGTTCTCGGCGGCGCACTTCATGATGTGCGAGCCCACCGGAGTCGAGCCGGTGAAGGCGATCTTGGCGATGCGCTTGCTGGTGGCCAGGGCTTCGCCGGCTTCGCGGCCAAAACCTTGCACCACGTTGAGTACGCCGGGTGGCAGCAGGTCGCCGATCACTTCCATGAGCACGGTGATGCCCAGCGGGGTCTGCTCGGCGGGCTTGAGTACCACGCAGTTGCCCGCTGCCAGGGCCGGGGCGAGTTTCCAGGCGGCCATCAGGATCGGGAAGTTCCACGGAATGATCTGCCCGACCACGCCCAGGGGTTCATGGATGTGATAGGCCACGGTGTTGCCGTCGATTTCCGCAGCGCTGCCTTCCTGGGCCCGCAGGCAACCGGCGAAGTAGCGGAAGTGGTCGGCGGCCAGGGGAATGTCGGCGTTCAGGGTTTCGCGTACCGCCTTGCCGTTGTCCCAGGTTTCGGTGATGGCCAGCAGTTCCAGGTTCTGTTCGATGCGGTCGGCGATCTTCAGCAGGATCAGCGAGCGCGCCTGCACCGAGGTGGCGCCCCAGGCGTCGGCGGCGGCGTGGGCAGCGTCCAGCGCCTTGTCGATGTCTTCGGCGGTGGAGCGGGGGAATTCGGCAATTGGCTGGCCGTTGACCGGCGAGGTGTTGGTGAAGTACTGGCCTTTGACAGGCGCGACGAACTCGCCGCCGATGTAGTTACCGTATTTGCTCTTGAACGAAACGATAGCGCCTTCAGTACCGGGGTGTGCGTAACGCATGGTGGGTATCTCCTGGCTTTTATGCTTATGGGGGAGGACGCGCCGTAGCGCATATCAAGCGTAGAGCAAAGGTCGGGCCAGCGTGCTACAGGCCATATGCATCAAGGGTTTGCGGATGTTTCGAGGGGTCCGCTACGGGGCGCTGTGACGGATCCGGTACAGGCTTGAGTGACAGTTTGTAACCTAAGTGGCACAACCTGTGACTCGGGGGTCAAGCCGGCATTGCAATGCAGCAGCGCCTGGAGGATGCTGGTTCGCGTGTCGAATCTTGTCGGACAAGTCTGATGAGCATTCCTCCTTCGTAGTCGATTGCAGCCCGGCAGTGGCGACAGTATTTCGTCTGAGCGTGACAGCGCAGCAGGAGAATAATAAGAAATGCACACTAGCAATTACTTGAGCCGGCATGCCCAGCAGGTGCTCACCGTGGCCCAGGGCAAGGCTCATTTGCAGGGCCCTGGCAGCGATCCTTCCATTGCCCGCTCCTGGTTGCGCTGCCTCGAGGACTATCATCTCGACCCGGCCCAGGTCATGGCTCCTACGGTGCTTGAACATGGCCGCCTGTTGGAGAGCCGCGAGCGCCTGCAAGATGTCTTGCAGATTGCCGGCACCGAGATGGCCAACCTGCACCAACAACTGTCCGGCGCCGGGCATGCGGTGCTGCTGACCGATGCCCGGGGCGTGATCCTCAACTGCATTACCGCCCCCAGCGAACGCAAGATCTTCGAGCATGCCGGACTGTGGCTGGGCGCCGATTGGAGCGAGGCCCGGGAGGGCACCAACGGCATCGGCACCTGCCTGGTGGAGCGCCAGCCGCTGACCATTCACCAGGGCGAGCATTTCCGCGGCCGGCACACCGGCCTGACCTGCTCTGCGAGCCCGGTGTTCGACCCCCATGGCGAGTTGCTGGCGGTGCTGGATGTGTCGTCGGCGCGCCAGGACGTGTCCCGGCAGAGCCAGTTCCACACCATGGCCCTGGTCAATCTGTCGGCGAAGATGATCGAGAGCTGCTATTTCCTGCGTTATTTCGAGAACCAGTGGCTGCTGCGCTTTCATCTGCAGGCGGAGTCGGTGGGGCTGTTCAGCGAGGGCCTGCTGGCGTTCGATGGCGATGGCCGGATCTGTGCGGTGAACCAGAGCGCCCTGAACCTGCTGGGGCATATTCGCGGCGGGTTGCTGGGCAAGCCGGTGGAAAGCTTTTTCGACTGCTCCCTGGATGAACTGCTCGGCCGCGCCAGTATCAATGCCAGCGCCAGTTGGCCATTGCGCACCCGGGACGGGCGACGCCTGTTCGCCTTGTTGCGCGGCCAGCCACAGCCGGCCGCACAACCAGCGGTGCTGCGGGCACCGCAGGCCATTGCGCCGGCGCGGCCCTCGGGGATCTGCCTGGGGGATGACGGCCTGCAGAACGATTTTCGCCGCGCCTCGCGAGTGTTCGAGCGCGATGTGCCGTTGCTGATCAATGGCGAGACCGGCTCCGGCAAGGAGGCCTTCGCCAAGGCGGTGCACCAGGGCAGCGCGCGGGCGGGCAAGGCCTTTGTCGCGCTCAACTGCGCGGCTATCCCGGAAAGCCTGATCGAGAGCGAGCTGTTCGGTTATCGCGGCGGCAGCTTTACCGGGGCGCGCAAGGAGGGCATGCGCGGCAAGTTGCAGCAGGCCGATGGCGGTACCCTGTTCCTCGATGAAATCGGCGATATGCCCCTGGCCCTGCAGACCCGTTTGCTGCGGGTACTGGAGGATCGGCTGGTGGTGCCGATCGGCGGCGAGCCGCAACCGGTCAACGTGCGCATCATCAGCGCGACCCACCGTGACCTGCTGGAGCGGGTGCGCGACGGTAGCTTCCGTGAGGACCTGTATTACCGGCTCAATGGCCTGGAGATCGCCTTGCCGGCCTTGCGCGATCGCAGCGACAAATCCCAGTTGCTGGATTTCCTCCTGGCCGAAGAGGCGGGCGGCCAGCCGGTGATGCTGGAGGACGCGGTGCGCCAGAGCCTGTTGAGTTATTCCTGGCCGGGTAACGTGCGGCAATTGCGCAACGTGCTGCGCACCCTGGCGGCCTTGTGTGAAAACGGCCGCATTGGCCTGGATGATCTGCCGCCGCTGATCCGCCACAGCCGCCCGGCGCCGCTGGGCGAAGCGGAAGCAGAGGTGCCGGAGCGGCCACTGGAGGATGCCGAGCGGGTGGCGTTGCTGGCGGCCCTGGAGCAGCAGCGCTGGCACATGACCCATACCGCCGAGCAGTTGGGCGTGAGCCGCAACACCCTCTATAGAAAGCTGCGCAAGCACGGCATCGCGCGCTAGTCCGAGCTGCCGGCCGCTGCTGGCCCGTCGGGCTTGCGCCGGCGCAGGCCAGCAGCAACCTCCCGGTCAGCTAATGGGTGCGATTTGCAGCCCTCTACGCTAACCTGCGCCGATGTTTTTCGAGGTCGACTATGCACATCCATATTCTCGGTATCTGCGGCACTTTCATGGGGTCGATGGCGGTTCTGGCCAAAGAGCTGGGCCATCACGTCACCGGTTCCGACGCTAACGTGTATCCACCGATGAGCACCCAGTTGCAGGCCCAGGGCATCGAGCTGACCCAGGGCTACGATCCTGCCCAGCTGGACCCGGCGCCGGACCTGGTGGTGATCGGCAATGCCATGTCCCGCGGCAACCCGGCGGTGGAGTACGTGCTGAACAAGGGCCTGCCCTATGTGTCCGGCCCGCAATGGCTGGCCGACCATGTGCTGCAGGGGCGTTGGGTACTGGCGGTGGCCGGGACCCACGGCAAGACCACCACCAGCAGCATGCTGGCCTGGGTCCTGGAGCATGCGGGCATGAGCCCGGGCTTCCTGATCGGCGGCGTGCCACAGAATTTCGCCGTCTCCGCGCGCTTGGGAGGTACGCCGTTCTTCGTGATCGAGGCTGATGAGTACGACAGCGCCTTCTTCGACAAGCGCTCGAAGTTCGTCCACTACCGCCCACGGACCGCGATCCTCAATAACCTGGAATTCGATCATGCGGACATCTTCCCTGATCTTCCGGCTATCGAGCGGCAGTTCCACCATCTGGTGCGGACCATTCCCAGCGAAGGCCTGGTGATCCATCCCACCACCGAGCCTGCCTTGCAGCGGGTGATCGAGATGGGCTGCTGGACCCCGGTGCAGACTACCGGCGCCGGTGGCCAGTGGCAGGTCAAGTTGCTGAGCGCCGACGGTTCGGCCTTCGAGGTGATGTTCGAAGGCGTGAGCCAGGGCGTGGTGGAGTGGGAGCTGACCGGCCAGCACAACGTTGCCAATGCCCTGGCCACCCTGGCTGCGGCACGCCATGTGGGCGTGGTGCCGTCGATGGGCATTGCCGGCCTGAGCGCGTTCAAGAGCGTGAAGCGGCGCATGGAGAAAGTCGCCGAAGTGCATGGCGTGACCATCTACGATGATTTCGCCCATCACCCGACGGCCATCGCCACTACGCTGGATGGCTTGCGCAAGCGGGTTGGCGATGCCCCGGTGATCGCCATCATCGAGCCGCGCTCCAACTCCATGAAGCTCGGCGCGCACCGTGATGGCCTGCCGGAAAGCGTCAACCAGGCCGATCAGGTGATCTGGTATGCCCCGGCCAACCTGGGCTGGGATCTGGCCGCCACGGCGGCCTTGTGCACGGTGCCGTCGATTGTCAGCGACTCTCTGGAAGGCATCATCGAGCGGGTGAAGAGCCAGGCCAAGCCGGGCACCCAGGTGGTGATCATGAGCAACGGCGGCTTTGGCGGCCTGCACGGCAAACTGGCCGAGGCGCTGCGATGAACAACGGCCCGGAACGCATCACCCTGGCCATGACCGGTGCCTCGGGCGCCCAGTACGGCCTGCGCCTACTGGACTGCCTGGTGCGTGAGGACCGAGAGGTGCATTTTCTGATCTCCAAGGCTGCGCAATTGGTCATGGCCACGGAAACCGATGTGACCCTGCCGCCCAAGCCGCAGACCATGCAGGCCTTCCTCACCGAGTACACCGGTGCGTCGGCGGGGCAGATCCGCGTTTATGGCAAGGAGGACTGGATGTCGCCGGTGGCCTCGGGCTCCGGCTCGCCGGCGGCGATGGTAGTGGTGCCGTGCTCCACCGGCACCTTGTCGGCGATTGCCACCGGTGCCTGCAACAACCTGATCGAGCGCGCCGCGGACGTGACCCTCAAGGAGCGCCGGCAGTTGATTCTGGTGCCTCGCGAGGCGCCGTACTCCAGCATTCACCTGGAGCACATGCTCAAGTTGTCGAACATGGGCGTGACCATTCTGCCGGCCTCGCCGGGCTTCTATCACCAGCCGCAGACCATCGATGACCTGGTGGATTTTGTCGTCGCGCGGATTCTCAATCTGTTGAACATCCCGCAGGACATGTTGCCGCGCTGGGGCGAGCATCATCTGAGCAGCGATGAGTAAGCCCCTGCTGGTGCTGTTGGCCGCCCTGCAACTGGGCGGCTGTGCCACGGCCCGGACCTTGAATGCCGCCCAGCCCGGGGCGCCGGTGGTGTATTCGGGGACGCGCCTGGACTTGTATGCGATGCAGGGTGGGTGCTGCGCCATGGACCGCTTTGGCGCCGAGGCACCGAGCTATCCTGGCGTGGATCTGCCAGCCAGTGCCCTGCTCGATACCCTGTTGCTGCCGCTGTCGGTGCTGACGGTATTGGGGGTGGGGTTTCAGGCAGCGGGCGGGTTGTAGTGCTTCGCCGGCAAGCCGGCTCCTACAGGTACGTGCAGGAGCGGCTCGCGGGCGAGCGATTCATTTGCCCAGCTTGCGTAGTTCGTCGGACTCGACGATCCGCGTGCCGGTCTGCTCTTCCAGGGCCAGGCGCCACATGGCCCGGGCCAGTTGGCAGGCTTCGATCCCGCGGTACTTGCCCGGTATCAGCCGCGATAGTGGTCCGGCCAGCTGTTCGCCCAGGCGCGGCTCGATGCGATCCCCCAGCAGCAGTGATGGCCGGCAGATGGTCAGTTGTGGCCAGCCCTGCAGTTTCAGCGCTTCTTCCATTTCACCTTTGACCCGGTTGTAGAAGATCGACGACTTGGGGTCGGCGCCCAGGGCGCTGATCACGATCAGGTGCCGTGCGCCCAGCTCCCGCGCGCGTTTGCCGAAGGCCACCACCATGTCCAGGTCCACCGCGCGAAAAGCGGCTTCGGAACCGGCCTGCTTGAGGGTGGTACCCAGGCAGCAGAAGGCGATTTCCACTTTGCCGCTGAGTTGCGGCAGGAATACGGCGGGGTCGCCGACCGGGTTTTCCAGGCGTGGGTGTTCGCTCAGTGGGCGTCTGCTGGGCGCGAGGACGCGGGTGATGGTGGGCTCGTTGAGCAGACGATCGAGCAGTTGCTCCCCGGTCAGGCCGGAGGCGCCGGCGAGCAGGATATGCTGAGGCGTCAAGTACATGGTCATTCCCCCTTGATACTGTTTCAGCTTAGTTGCTCTGTGCTTCCTTGCTGCTTATAGAGACACTCTGCAGGGCCTTTCGTGCCTGCTGTTTGCGCAATTGTTGCCAATGGGCAATGACGCCTCTGGGCGCCCAGATCTGCGGTTCCGACGCTTCGAAGCCGTCTGCCTGCTCACGCTCGGCAACGATGCCCCGGGCCAGCTTGAATGCATGCTCCAGGTCGTCGGTCTGGTTCAGCGCCTGGGCGAACAGGGCATCGCCAAAGTAGGTGAAGTCGGCCTCTTCCGAGCAGCCGAAGGACACCCGGTCTGCCTGGGATGCGGTCATGATCAGGGTTCGCTCATCCTTGAGGGCCGGGATGAAGCCGCCGGAGTAGCAGGAAGAGATGACGATGATCTTGTCGCGGTTCTTCAGCGGGGCCAGGGCGGTGGCCAGTTCATCGGCGGGCAGGTCTGCCAGCTCCAGGCGCGGCTGGTCCAGCACCAGTTCGTGGGCGCTGGTGCCGTGGCTGGTGAGGTAGATGAACACCAGGTCTTCCGGGCCGCTGCGTTCGGCCAGGGTCTGGGCGGCGCGGCGCAGGTTTTCCCGGGTGGCCATGGGCCGGTTCATCAGGTGGTCGCGGTGATTGACCAGGCGGATCTGGCCGTAGGCGCCGAAGCGACTGGCGAGCATGTTGCTGACATAGTCGGCCTCGCGCAGGAACACGCTCTGCTTGCCGTCGCCGGCCAGGGTCAGGCTGTAGAGTTCGATGGCCGGGGTGGAGGCGGGCACCGTATCGAGGGCTTCCTTGAGCAAGCGGCCCTGGACCAGCAGCGCAGTTTCCAGCGGGTCTGGCAGTAGCTTGCCATCGGCGTCGCGAACCCGCAGGCCGTTGTTCCATACACCGCTTTGCACGCTGCCATCGCGCAGTACCAGTACGCCGTGGCCTTGGTAGTTGTCACTGTCGAAGCCGCCAACGTAGAAGCTGCCATCGCTGAGGTTGAGCCGCCCCTCACCGCTGAAGCGCCAGTCGCTGAAGGTGCCGACATAGTGGCTGCCGTCGGCGCCGGTCAGTTCGCCCTTGCCACTCAGGGCGCCTTCCTTGAACTGGCCGATCCAGACGTCGCCGTCGGAGTTTTCGTAGCGGCCCTTGCCGTTGAGCTGGTTGTGCTTGAAGCCGCCGACGTAGATGTCGCCTTCGGCACTGTTGAAGGTGCCGTTGCCTTCCAGCTGGCCGTTGACGAAGTTGCCGGTGAACTGGTTGCCGCTGGCGTCGCTGCGCTGGCCTTCGCCATTGGGCTTGCCCTTGGCGAACTGGCCCTGGTACTGGCTGCCGTCGTCCAGTTCCAGGCGCCCGAGGCCCGAATACAGGTCGGCCTTGAATTCGCCGCGGTAGGTCATACCGTCTTCTTTGAGGGTGCCTTCGCCATCCCGGCGGCCGAGCTTGAAGCCGCCGCTGTAGCTGCTGTCCTTGGTGGTCAGGGTGCCCTGACCATGGAACAGCCCTTGCTGGAACTGGCCGCGATAGACCTCGCCGTTGCTGCCGTGCCATTCCCCCTGGCCATGCCACTGGCCCTTGTCGAACTGGCCGGCGTACCAACTGCCGTTGGGGTAGTCGATGCGCCCTTGTCCCTGGAGCAGGCCATTGACCAGGTCGCCTCGATAGCGCCCGCCGTCCGGCAGGCGGGCATCGGGCGGCAACAGCGATTCGCCGTCGCCACAGGCACTGAGCAATAGGGTCAAAACCAGGGGTGCAAGTGGGCGCATAACGGGTTCCGGATAATTAGGGGACCGAGTATGCCGCAGCGGTGTGTCTTATATATAGAGAGGTTGAGCGAAACAGCGTGAGCTGTTTCGCATCGGAGGGATTTCAGACGAAACAGAGCGACAGCGGCTCGGCGATATAGGCCGGTTTTTCCTGGCCGTCGATTTCCAGGGTGGCGGTCGCCTTGAGCAGCCACTGACCGGGTTTCTTTTCGGTGACTTCAGTCAGGTCGACCTTGAGCCGCACCTTGGAATTGACTGGCACCGGCTGGATGAAACGCACGCTGTCCAGGCCGTAGTTGACCACCATCTTCAGGCCCTGGGGCAGCACGAGGATGTCTTCCATCAGTTTGGGGATCAGCGACAGGGTCAGGAAACCGTGGGCAATGGTGCTGCCGAACGGGGTCTGTGCGGCCTTGACCGGATCCACGTGGATGAACTGGAAGTCACCGGTCGCCTCGGCGAAGAGGTTGATGCGCTCCTGGTCGATGGTGAGCCATGGGGAACGTCCGAGTTCCTTCCCGACATAATCTTTGAGCTCTGCAACAGGAACATGGGGCATTGAGACTCTCCTTGGATCAACGATTTATTAGTATTCGACGTTGTGTGGTGCGCTCTGAAACTTCCACTTTAGATCATCATGGCGATCCTTCCCGGTAAACATCCATGCTTTTGGCGAATGCCGGTTCATAGCACCTGCGTGCTTATAATGCGCGACGGGATCTGGCTGGAGAGGCGGTATGTTGTTACGCGGTTTGACATGGCTGGTGCTGTTCCAATTGCTCGGAACGGCGCTCAATCACCTGCTGTTGCCCGTGCTTCCCGGGCCCATCATCGGCCTGTTGCTGCTGCTGGTTTTCCTGGTGGTGCGCGGTGAAGTGGGCGAGCCGCTGAATCTCGCGGCTGGCAGCCTGCTGCGTTACCTGCCGCTGCTGCTGGTGCCGCCTGCGGTGGGGGTCATGGTTTATGCCCGGGACATCGCCGCGGACTTCTGGGCCATTACCGGCGCGCTGGTGTTGTCCCTGGTGATCTCGATGGCCTTTGTCGGCGTGCTGATGCAGCGCCTGGTCAAGCGCCAGGGCCGGCAGGAGGACAGTCAATGATCTTCGATTGGCAGGGGGCCTGGGCCGCGGTGATCCATCACCCGCTGTTTGGCATCGGCATCACGCTGGGTGCCTATCAACTGGTGCTGGCGGCGTTCGAGAAGACCCGCTGGATGTTCCTGCAGCCGGTGCTGGTGTCCATGCTACTGGTGATCGGCGTGCTGCTCGGCTGCGGCCTGAGCTATGCCGAGTACCGCAAGAGCACCGAAATCCTGAGCATTCTGCTGGGCCCGGCGACGGTAGCCCTGGCGGTGCCGCTGTACCTCAACCTGCGACGGATCCGCCAATTGTTCTGGCCGATATTGGCTACGCTGGTGGTGGGTGGCGTCGTAGCTACCAGCCTGGGCGTACTGCTGGGATGGTGGTTTGGTGCCGAGCACATGATCCTAATGACCATGGCGCCCAAGTCGGTGACCTCGCCCATTGCCATGCTGGTGGCCGAGCAGATTGGTGGCGTGGCGGCGTTGGCGGCGGTCTTCGTGCTGATTACCGGAGTGATCGGAGCGATATTTGGCCCGGGCCTGCTCAACCGTTTGGGGGTGCATGGCCCGGAAGCGCGAGGCATGGCCCTGGGCATGACCGCCCACGCAGTGGGCACCTCGGTGGCCTTGCAGGAAAGTGAGGAGTGCGGCGCCTTTGCGGCGCTGGCGATGAGTCTGATGGGCGTGGCCACGGCAGTGTTGCTGCCGTTGGCGGTGTCGTTGCTGGTTTAAGGAAGGAAGTATGAACCTGGCGCTTTTTCCTCTGAATACCGTGCTGTTTCCCGATTGCATTCTCGATCTGCAGATTTTCGAGGCGCGTTATCTCGACATGATCGGGCGCTGCATGAAGCAGGGCAGCGGGTTTGGGGTGGTGTGCATCCTTGAAGGGGAGGAGGTCGGGACGGCCGCCCAGGGCTATGCGCAAATTGGCTGTGAAGCCTTGATCACCGACTTCCACCAGCAGGACAACGGGCTGCTGGGAATCAGGGTCAGGGGCGGTCGGCGTTTTCGCATTCTGCAAAGCGAAGTGCAGAAAGACCAACTGACGGTGGCCCGGGTGCAATGGCTGGAAGAGGCCCCCGAACAGCCGTTGCAGGATGAGGATGCGGACCTGATTGCGCTGCTCAAGGCCTTGGCCGAACATCCGATGGTCGAGGCCCTGGATATGGGGGTCGAGGCTACGGGGCAGCTGTCACTGGCCAATCAGTTGGCCTACCTGCTGCCTTTTTCCGAACAGGACAAGATCGACCTGCTGCAACTGGATGATCCACAGCAGCGTCTGGATGCCATCCAGCAGTTGCTGGACGAGCTGCAAGGCGAACTCTTCGCCTGAGCCGCAGCCTGTAGTGGCGGCCGCAGCTTGCCTCTGGCGTTTTTAATAGGCGTACCGCAGCAGGGCGTGAGGCAAGTGCCGTGTCGCCATGTATCCGCACATCAACAGCATGACCGGCAGTAGCAGCCACCAGGCCCTGGCCGGCATCGGCTTGAGCGGGCCTTGCCATTGGCTCAGGGTCAGGCTGGCGGCGCAGACACAGGCCGCGAGCATGGCACCGGCGAGAATGTCGGTTGGCCAATGGGCCCCCAGATAGACCCGGGATAAGGCAATGGAGGCCGCCGGCAGGCAGCCCAGCAACAGCCAGGTCAGGCGCATGCGGGGTGGCTGGCCACGGCCGGCCAGAACTGCCAGGGTCAAGAACAGGGCGAAGGAGCCGGAAGAGTGACCGCTGGGCATGCTGAAACTGGTGAGAGGCTCGCTCAGCACTTCAGGGCGTACCCGTGCGAAGAACCATTTGCTGCCGGTGTTGGCCAGGGCAGTACACAGCAGGGTCGCTCCGGCGAACGCGGCCTGGCGCCATTGGCGCAGGGCCAGGAGCAGCAGGGTCAGCACTGCGCTGAGGATGAACATGGCGCGGAACTCGCCGATCTGGGTGACCATGACCATGATCTTGTCCAGAGCCGGGTCCCGGTGCTCCTGTACCAGGGCGATCAGGCCCTGGTCGAACTGCGTCAGGTACGGATAGCCGATGAACAGCCCTGCCAGAATCAGCAGGCTCAGGCCGGACATCAACAGGGTTGCCCGGCGATGGCGCCGCAGGCTGCTGTTGACGCTCAGGCCGACAAGCACCACCAGGCTGCCAATGACGATGCCCGCCTGGGGCCAGAAGCCTTCGGGCAGGGGCAGGCGAATCGCCGCGCCAGTGGCCCAGCCCGGCAGCAGATAGGCCAGCGACCAGCCCGCCGCCGCCAGCAGGCTGACGGCGAGGAAGCGTGGGAACGGCATGTCGAACATTCCGGCCACCATCGGCAGCATCGGTCGTAGCGGGCCGATGAAGCGGCCCACCAGCAGGCTGGCGATGCCATAGCGCTGGAAGTAGCTTTCCGCACCGCTGATCCATTCAGGGTGATGACGAAGGCCGGGCAAGCGGCGAATGCCTTGGTGGAAATGCCGTCCCAGCAGATAGGACATCACGTCCCCCAGCAATCCGCCGGCAGCACCCAGGAGCAGGGTTTCCCCCAGTGACAGGGCGCCATTGCCGGCCAGTACCGCAATCGCGAACAGCAGGACCGTGCCCGGCACGATCAGGCCCACGATCGCCAGGCACTCCATGCAGGCCACGATGAACACTGCGGCTGCCAGCCATTGGGGGTTGCTGGTTAGCCAGGCGGTCACGCTGTCGAGCCATGGGCCCATAAATTCAACTCCGTTGTTGTTTTTTGCTGAGGTGGGACGGTGGCGTCAGCCGAGCACCAGGTAGTCGCGCCCTTCGACCTGGCCGCGACGCAAAGGGTTGCGCGTGCAGTAGGGGGCGTAGGCGGCATCGACAAAGCGATACATCAGGTGTTCGTCACGCCCATGGGGGATGCCCAGGCGGGTGGTCTGGAGGATGTGTGGCACGGCGGCACCCACATCTTCGACGAAGAGAATCTCGTGATCGAAGCGTTTCGCATCCCAGACCGGAACCTTCAGGCCCAGGGCCTTGCACAGCAGGGTCTGGCCGGCGCAGAGCTTTTGCGCGGGGCGCGGCCGACCACTGGCGTCCGGATTGTTCAGCAGCATCTGCGCCAGGCTGGCAGGGCCGGAGACTTCATCGACCCAGGGATAGGCGGACTTGATCAGTACGGCATTGCCAGGGCCCCGGGCGCTGAAATTCAGGGAGTCGCCGCCGCGGGCGTAGTACATATAGATGTGGCCGCCGTCCAGAAACAAAGCCTTACGCTTTTCTGTGTAGCCGAGGGAGGCGTGGCTGCCTTTTTCCTCGCAGTAATAGGCTTCGGTTTCGATAATGCGCGCGGACAGCCACAGATCGCCGACTTTATGGCGGATGACTTTGCCCAACAGTTCGCGGGCCAAAAGCTCGGCATCACGGTCGAAAAAGCCGTCCGGCAGGGCTTTTGGCAGTTTTGCAGAGGTCAGAATGGACATGGTTGGCGAAGGGTTATGGCGGAAAAGGTGACGCAATGGTAACAACTCCAGGCTTAATTCAGGCTGAACGCCGGGTATTTGCACTCCATTTCGACCATCCGCCCGTGACCGCTGTCCGTGGGCCGGCGCGACAGCTATAATCAGCCGCTTTCCTCTTTGCCAAGACCACACCAGACCATGACTGAGTCCGTTCTTGACTACATGACCCGCCTGGGTCGCGCTGCCCGCCAGGCTTCCCGGGTGATCGCCCGTGCCACCACCGCGCAAAAGAATCGTGCGCTGCTGGCGGCTGCCGATGCGTTGGACGCGGCACGACCGGAACTGACTGCGGCCAACGAGCAGGACCTGGCCAACGGCCGGGCCAATGGTCTGGAGCCGGCTCTGCTGGATCGCCTGGCGCTGACCCCGGCGCGTATCGACGAAATGATCGAAGGCCTGCGTCAGGTGGCCAAGCTGCCTGACCCCATCGGTGAAATCCGCGACATGCGCTACCTGCCGTCGGGCATCCAGGTGGGCAAGATGCGCGTGCCCCTGGGGGTGATCGGCATCATCTACGAGTCGCGCCCGAACGTGACCATCGATGCGGCCAGCCTGTGCCTGAAGTCGGGCAACGCCACCATCCTGCGCGGCGGTTCCGAGGCGATCCATTCCAACCGCGCCATCGCCACCTGCATTCAGCAGGGCCTGGCGGCGGCCGACCTGCCGCCTCACGTGGTGCAGGTAGTGGAAACCACCGACCGCGCTGCGGTTGGAGCGCTGATCACCATGCCCGAGTTCGTCGATGTGATCGTGCCCCGTGGCGGCAAGAGCCTGATCGAGCGGGTCAGCCGTGACGCCAAGGTGCCGGTGATCAAGCACCTGGACGGCGTCTGCCACGTGTATATCGATGTCGCGGCGGACCTGGACAAGGCCATTCGCATTGCCGACAACGCCAAGACCCAGCGCTATGCACCGTGCAACACCATGGAAACCCTGCTGGTTCACTCCGCCATTGCCGAGCGCGTATTGCCGCCATTGGCCGCGATCTACCGCGACAAGGGCGTCGAGCTGCGCGGTTGTGCGCAAACCCGTGCACTCCTCGGTGCTGGTGTGTTGGAAGCAACCGAAGAAGACTGGCGCACCGAGTACACCGCGCCGATCCTCTCGATCCGCGTGCTGGACAACCTGGAGCAGGCCATCGAGCACATCAATACCTATGGCTCGCACCACACCGACTCGATCGTCACCGAAAACTTCAGTGACGCCCGGCGCTTCCTTAACGAAGTGGATTCCAGTTCGGTCATGGTCAATGCCTCGACGCGCTTTGCCGACGGCTTCGAGTACGGCCTGGGCGCGGAGATCGGCATTTCCACCGACAAGCTGCACGCCCGTGGCCCGGTTGGGCTGGAAGGGCTGACCAGCGAGAAGTACGTAGTCTTTGGCGACGGTCACGTGCGTACTTGATGGGCAAACGTATCGGTCTGCTGGGCGGCACCTTCGATCCAGTGCATATCGGCCACTTGCGTGGCGCGCTGGAGGTGGCGGAATCCATGCAACTCGATGAGCTGCGCCTGGTACCCAGTGCCAGGCCGCCCCATCGGGATACACCGCAGGTGTCGGCTCTCGATCGTCTGGCGATGGTCGAGTGTGCGGTGGCGGGCGTTTCACCCCTGGTGGTGGACGACCGTGAGCTGAAACGGGACAAGCCGTCCTACACCATCGACACCCTGGAACAGATGCGGGCCGAGCTGGCCGCAGATGACCAGTTGTTTCTGTTACTGGGCTGGGACGCGTTTTGCGGCCTGCCCACCTGGCATCGTTGGGAAGAGTTACTCCAGCATTGCCACATCCTGGTGCTGCAACGCCCGGATGCCGACAGCGAACCGCCGGATGCCTTGCGCAACCTGCTGGCAGCGCGTTCGGTGAGCGACCCTTTGGCCCTGCAAGGGCCTGGGGGACACATTGCATTCGTCTGGCAGACGCCGCTTGCGGTGTCCGCCACCCAGATCCGTCAACTGCTGGCCAGCGGTAAGTCGGTACGTTTCCTGGTGCCTGACGCGGTCCTGGCCTATATCGATGCACACGGGCTTTACCGTGCGCCGAACTGAAGGAGCGCTGCCGGCCTGTGCTGAGCGGCGTTCCAAACATACGAGCTAAACGAGTTTTATATGACTAACCAAGTAATGAAAGGCGAAGATCTGGTCAAGGTGGCTGTCGCCGCGCTGGAAGACGTCAAGGCCCAGGACGTCCTGGTGATCGATGTTCGCGACAAGCAGAGCATCACTGACTACATGATCATCGCTACCGGTACCTCCAACCGCCAGATCGGCGCGATGCTGGAAAAGGTCCGTGAAATGGTCAAGGCCCAGGGCGTGCGCCCATTGGGTGAAGAAGGCAAGGGCGACAGTGACTGGGTGCTGCTGGACCTGGACGACGTGATCGTGCACATGATGACCGCCTCGGCCCGCCAGTTCTACGACCTGGAGCGTCTGTGGCAGGGCGCCGAGCAGAGCCGCGCGGCCGATGGCAAGCACCACAGCCCGGAGCATGGCCACGAGCACTTCACCAAGCTCAACAAAGACCAGCAATAAGGGACGGCTGTGCGCCTGCGTCTGATCGCTGTCGGTTCACGCATGCCCAAGTGGGTGGAAGAGGGTTGGCACGAGTATGCCAAGCGTCTGCCATCCGAGCTGGCGTTGGAACTGGTGGAAATTCCGCTCAATACCCGGGGCAAGAACGCCGACGTGGCTCGCTTCATCCGTCAGGAGGGCGAGGCCATGCTGGCCAAGGTCGGGCATAACGAGCGCATCGTCACCCTCGAGGTGCATGGCAAACCCTGGAGCACCGAGCAACTGGCGGTGGAACTGGATCGCTGGCGTCTCGATTCGCGCACCGTGAATTTCATGGTCGGCGGCCCGGAAGGGCTGGCGCCGGAGGTCTGTGCGCGGGCGGATCAGCGCTGGTCGCTGTCGCCGCTGACCTTGCCGCACCCGCTGGTGCGGATTCTCATCGGTGAACAGCTGTATCGCGCCTGGACCGTGCTGTCCGGGCACCCTTACCACAAGTAGCCCGCGCCCCTCATGTCCCAGCCGATCCGCATCAAGGACCACGAAAAAGACGCCCGTCTGGTGCGTGGCCGTGTCGTGTTCGGCGCCATCATGGTGGTTTGCCTGATCGGTGTGCTGATTGCCCGGCTGTATTACCTGCAGGTGATCCAGTACGACTATCACTCCACCCTTTCGGAGAACAACCGGGTCCACGTGCAGCCGATTCCACCGACTCGCGGGTTGATTTTCGACCGCAATGGCGTGGTGGTGGCGGACAACCGGCCCAGCTTCAGCCTGAGCATGACCCGCGAGCGTTCCGGCGACTGGCAGCAGGTGCTCGACGTGATCGTCGAGGTGCTGGAGCTGACTCCGGAAGACCGGGTGCTGTTTGAAAAGCGCATGAAGCAGGGGCGTCGGCCTTTCGAGCCGGTGCCGATCCTGTTCGAGCTGACGGAAGAGCAGATCGCCCGGATCGCGGTGAACCAGTTCCGCCTGCCCGGTGTGGAAGTGGTGGCCCAGTTGGTCCGGCATTACCCCCAGGGCGCGCACTTTGCGCACTCCGTGGGCTATATGGGGCGGATCAACGAGAAAGAGCTCAAGTCCCTCGATCCGGTGAACTACAGCGGCACCCACCATATCGGCAAGACCGGCATCGAGCGCTTCTACGAGCCTGAGCTGCACGGCCAGGTGGGTTATGAAGAGGTCGAGACCAACGCCCGTGGCCGGGTGCTGCGGGTGCTCAAGCGCACCGACCCGATTCCCGGCAAGGACATTGTCCTGAGCCTGGACATCAAGTTGCAGGAAGCCGCGGAACTGGCCCTGGGCGGGCGCCGTGGCGCGGTGGTAGCCCTGGATCCGAGTACCGGTGAAGTGCTGGCGATGGTCAGCCAGCCGAGCTTCGACCCCAACCTGTTCGTCACCGGCATCAGCTTCAAGGCCTATGCCGAGCTGCGCGATTCCATCGACCGGCCGCTGTTCAACCGGGTGCTGCGGGGCCTCTATCCGCCGGGTTCGACCATCAAGCCGGCGGTGGCCATTGCCGGGCTGGATGCCGGCGTGGTCACGGCTTCGACCCGGGTCTACGACCCGGGCTACTACCAGTTGCCCAACTACGACCACAAGTACCGCAACTGGAACCGTACCGGTGACGGTTATGTCGACCTGGATACCGCGATCATGCGGTCCAACGACACCTATTTCTACGACCTGGCCCACAAGCTGGGGATCGACCGGCTGTCCGCCTACATGAGCAAGTTCGGTATCGGCCAGAAGGTCTCTTTGGACATGTTCGAGGAGTCGCCGGGCTTGATGCCGACCCGCGAATGGAAGCGCGCCACCCGGCGCCAGGCCTGGTTCCCGGGGGAGACCCTGATTCTCGGGATCGGCCAGGGCTACATGCAGTCCACGCCGTTGCAACTGGCCCAGGCCACCGCCCTGGTCGCCAGCAAGGGCAAGTGGAACCGGCCGCACCTGGCCAAAAGCATCGAGGGCGAGAAGCCGGTGGATCACAACCCGATGCCGGACATTGTCCTGCGTGACCCCTCGGACTGGACGAAGGTCAACCATGGCATGCAGCAGGTGATGCACGGTGCCCGGGGCACCGCGCGCAAGGCTGCGGCCGGTTCGCCGTACCGGATTGCCGGCAAGAGTGGTACCGCCCAGGTGGTGGCGATCAAGCAGGGCGAGAAGTACGACCGCTCCAAGGTCCAGGAACGGCATCGTGACCACGCCTTGTTCGTCGGCTTCGCGCCGGCGGAAAACCCCAAGATCGTGGTCTCGGTCATGGTCGAGAACGGTGAGTCGGGCTCCGGCGTCGCGGCACCGGTAGTGCGTCAGGTGATGGATGCCTGGCTTCTCGGCCAGGACGGCCAGCTCAAGCCCGAGTTCGCCAGCCCTATCAGCGCGGAGGCTACGGCCCGTGAAGAGTAATTTTGACCGCATCCTCTCCAGTGAGGATGTGATGCGTCGTCGCGCGACGCTGTTGCAGCGCCTGCATATCGATGGCCCGCTGCTGGTTCTGCTGCTGACCCTGGCTGCCGGCAGCCTGTTCGTGCTGTATTCCGCCAGCGGCAAGAGTTGGGACCTGCTGGCCAAACAGGCCACTTCATTCGGTATCGGCCTGGTGTCGATGATCGTCATCGCCCAGTTCGAGCCGCGCTTCATGGCCCGCTGGGTGCCGCTGGGCTACGTGTTCGGCGTGGTGCTGCTGGTGGTGGTAGATGTCATGGGCCACAACGCCATGGGGGCGACCCGCTGGATCAACATCCCCGGGGTGATCCGCTTCCAGCCATCGGAGTTCATGAAGATCATCATGCCGGCGACCATCGCCTGGTACCTGTCCAAGCGCACCCTGCCACCCCATCTCAAGCATGTGGGGATCAGCCTGGTGCTGATTGGCATTCCGTTCATCCTGATCGTGCGCCAGCCTGACCTGGGTACGGCCTTGCTGATCCTGGCCGGCGGCACCTTCGTGCTGTTCATGGGCGGCCTGCGCTGGCGCTGGATCCTCAGCGTGCTGGCGGCTGCGGTTCCCGTGGCCATCGCCATGTGGTTCTTCATCATGCACGACTACCAGAAGCAGCGGATCCTGACTTTCCTCGACCCGGAGAGCGATCCGCTGGGCACCGGCTGGAACATCATCCAGTCCAAGGCCGCCATCGGCTCCGGTGGGGTGTTCGGCAAGGGCTGGCTGCTGGGCACCCAGTCGCACCTGGACTTTTTGCCGGAGAGCCACACCGACTTCATTATCGCTGTCATGGGCGAGGAGTTCGGCCTGGTGGGCATCTGTGCGCTGCTGCTGATCTACCTGCTGCTGATCGGGCGCGGGCTGGTGATCACCGCCCAGGCCCAGACACTGTTTGGCAAATTGCTCGCGGGCAGCCTGACCATGACGTTTTTTGTTTACGTTTTCGTCAACATCGGTATGGTCAGTGGCTTGTTGCCGGTCGTAGGGGTGCCGTTGCCGTTCATTAGCTACGGAGGAACTTCGCTGGTGACGCTACTGTCAGCGTTTGGGGTTTTGATGTCGATCCATACCCATCGCAAGTGGATCGCGCAGGTTTGATTAAGGTGAAGAATTCAATGCAAGCAATGCGTGGCTGGGCCGCTCGGCAGGCGCCGTGGGTCGGTCTGGTAAGCATCCTTGGTGCAGCGCAGCCCGCGTTCGCCGGTGATTACGAAGGTTCGCCCCAGGTGGCCGAATTCGTGGGCGAAATGACTCGGGACTATGGTTTTGCCGGGGAGCAGCTGATGGCTGTGTTCCGCGAGGCCGAGCGCAAGCAGTCGATTCTTGACGCCATTTCGCGGCCCGCCGAGCGGGTCAAGCAGTGGAAGGAATACCGGCCGATGTTCATCACCGACGCGCGCATTGCCCGCGGTGTGGATTTCTGGCGCCAGCATGAAGCGGTGCTGGCCCGCGCCGAGCAGGAATATGGCGTACCGGCCCAGGTAATTGTCTCGATCATCGGCGTTGAAACCTTTTTCGGTCGAAATACCGGGAATTACCGGGTGATCGACGCATTGTCCACCCTGGGTTTCGATTATCCGCCCCGTGCCGAGTTCTTTCGCAAGGAACTGCGCGAGTTTCTGCTGCTGGCGCGTGAGGAGCAGGTCGATCCATTGAGCCTCAAGGGTTCCTACGCCGGAGCCATGGGCCTACCACAGTTCATGCCCAGCAGTTTTCGGGCTTATGCGGTGGACTTCGACGGTGACGGCCACATCAATATCTGGACCAACCCCGATGATGCCATCGGCAGTGTGGCCAGCTATTTCAAACGCCACGGCTGGGTGGCCGGCGAACCGGTGGTCAGTCGCGCCGATGTGCGTGGCGATCGGGTAGATGAAGGCTTGACCACCGGGATCGAACCGACGAAAACCGTCGGGGAGTTGCGGGCCCTGGGCTGGTCGAGTCATGATGCGCTGCGCGATGATATGCCGGTCACCGCTTTCCGTCTGGAAGGTGACAATGGCCCGGAATACTGGATGGGCCTGAAGAATTTTTACGCGATCACTCGCTATAACCGCAGCGTGATGTACGCCATGGCCGTACATCAGTTGTCTGAACAGCTGGTCCAAGCACGGGGCGTCAAGTAATGCTGGCAATGCCAATTCGCAAACCCCTGAAGCTGGTGGCTTTTGCCGCGTTGTCCTTGCTGGTGGTCAGTTGCTCGACGAGTCGCTCGCCGCAGCAGAAATCTTCCACCGCTGTGCGTTCCATGCCGGGCCTGGACGTCAACCGCGCCCACAAGGATGGCGCGCCGTGGTGGGATGTCGACGTTTCGCGCATCCCCGATGCGACCCCGACCCTGCATACCGGCCCCTACAAGGCCAACCCCTACACGGTACTGGGCAAGACCTATTTCCCCATCCAGGAATCGAAGAACTACGTGGCCTCCGGCACGGCGTCCTGGTATGGCACCAAGTTCCACGGCCAGAACACCGCCAATGGCGAGGTCTATGACCTGTACGGCATGAGTGCCGCGCACAAGACCCTGCCGTTGCCCAGTTACGTGAAGGTCACCAACCTGGACAACAATCGCAGCGTGATCCTGCGGGTCAACGACCGTGGGCCGTTCTATTCCGACCGGATCATCGACCTTTCCTACGCCGCGGCCAAGAAGCTCGGCTATGCCGAGACCGGCACCGCCCGGGTCAAGGTCGAGGGCATCGATCCGCAGCAATGGTGGGCTCAGCGTGGCCGCCCGGCGCCGCTGATGCTCAACGAGCCGCAAGTGGCGCAGAATAGCGCGCCGGTGGTCACGGCCTCGGCCGGCACTGTCGAACAATGGACCCCGCCGCCCCAGCAGCACGCGGCGGCTGTGGTTCCCGTACAAGTGAAAAACACGGCAGCAGCTTCTGGCCAGTATTTGCAGGTGGGCGCCTTCGCCAACCCTGACGCTGCCGAGCTGTTGAGGTCGAAATTGAGTGGCATGGTGAGCGCCCCGGTGTTCATCAGCTCGATCGTCCGCAATCAACAGACGCTGCATCGAGTGCGCCTGGGGCCATTCGGCACGCCGGGTGAGGCCCAGCAAGCGCAGAACAGTGTGCGCCTGGCGAACCTTGGGCAGGCCAGCGTGGTCTCTGCCGAGTAAGAATACTGAAGATTGAAGATCCGCTTGCGGTATTGGGGGGTGGGTCCTGGTTGTTGGCTCGTCGAACAACAAAAGCCCGGCAAGGGTCAGTGAGTGAACAACTGCACACGCGACAGCCCTTTAGAAGGCTGTCTGAAATAGTTTTGCCCGCAAGGGCAAGTTTCCATTAGCAACTTCGAGAGACGGATGAACATCACCACCTTTGCCAAACGCCTGTGCCTGCTTGTCCCGCTGATCATCACGCCCGCCGCCTGGGCGGTCGAAGCGATGCCGTCGCCACCGCAACTGGCCGCCAAATCCTATGTGCTCATGGACGCCAGCAGCGGTAACGTGCTGGTGGAGAACAATGGTGACCAGCGCCTGCCGCCGGCCAGCCTGACCAAGCTGATGACCGCCTACATCGCGACCCTGGAAATCCGTCGCGGCCAGATCGGCGAGAACGATCCGGTGACCGTCAGCGAGAACGCCTGGCGTACCGGCGGTTCGCGGATGTTCATCAAGGTGGGTTCGCAAGTCACCGTCAGCGACCTGCTGCACGGCATCATCATCCAGTCGGGTAACGACGCCAGCGTCGCGGTTTCCGAGCATATCGCCGGTAGCGAAGACGCGTTCGCCGACATGATGAATAAGACGGCTACCGACCTGGGCATGAGCAACAGCCACTTCATGAACCCTACCGGCCTGCCGAACCCAGAGCATTACTCGTCGGCCCACGACATGGCGGTGCTGGCTCGCGCGATCATCCACGAAGACCCTGCGCACTACGCGATCTACTCGCAGAAGGAGTTCTTCTGGAACGGCATCAAGCAACCCAACCGCAACCTGCTGCTGTGGCGCGACAAGACCGTTGATGGCCTGAAGACCGGCCATACCGACGAAGCCGGCTACTGCATGGTGTCCTCGGCGGTGCGTGATGGCATGCGCCTGATCGCCGTGGTGTTCGGTACCAACAGCGAACAGGCTCGTGCTGCTGAAACCCAGAAGCTGCTGACTTACGGTTTCCGTTTCTTCGAAACCCAGACCTTCTACCAGAAGGGCACCGAGCTGGCCCAGGCCCAGGTCTGGAAGGGCACCACTCATCAGGTCAAAGCCGGTCTGGCCGAAGACCTGACCATGACTATGCCTAAAGGCCAGTTGAAAAAGCTCGCCGCCAGCATGACCATGAACCCGCAACTGATCGCGCCGATCGCCAAGGGCGACGTAATTGGTAAAGTCGAAGTGAAACTGGACGACAAGGTGGTGCACAGCGCTGATCTGATCGCCCTGGAAGCGGTCGACGAAGGTGGTATCTTCCGTCGCATGTGGGATAGCATCCGTCTATTCTTCTACGGCTTGTTCAACTGATATTGTCGACCTGCGTGGCCCTCGTTCCCCAGTGGAGCGGGGGCCATGTCCGTCGTCCGGCTATACGAGGCCGTTACTGCCATGACAGACACTGACGTTAAGTCGCACAAGATTGAGTTTCCCGTCGATGACTATCCGATCAAGGTGATCGGTGACACGGTTGTCGGCTTCAAGGACACCGTGATCGAGATCCTTGCCAAGTACGCCAAGCTGGACATCAAGTCCCTGGCCGAGCGTCAAAGCAGCAACGGCAAGTACACCACCGTACAACTGCACATCACCGCCACCGGTGAAGACCAACTGCGTGATATCAATAGTGCCCTGCGTGCTACCGGTGTCGTCCACATGGTGCTGTGATGCCACAGACGCTGGGCTTTCGTGAGCTTGGCCAGATGGCTTACGAGCCGGTCTGGCAAGCGATGCAGCGCTTTACCAATGAACGCGGTAGCGATGCACCGGATGAAGTCTGGCTGGTGCAGCATCCACCGGTATTCACCCAGGGCCAGGCCGGCAAGGCCGAGCACCTGCTGCTCCCGGGGGATATCCCCGTGGTGCAGGTGGACCGCGGCGGCCAGGTGACCTATCACGGCCCTGGCCAGTTGGTGGCCTACCTGCTGCTGGATGTGCGCCGATTAGGTTTCGGTGTGCGTGACCTGGTCAACCGCATGGAGCACTGCCTGATCGAGCTGCTGGCCAGCTACGGCGTGCCGGCGGCGGCCAAGCCCGATGCACCGGGCGTCTACGTCAATGGGGCGAAAATCGCCTCCCTGGGCCTGCGTATCCGTCACGGATGCTCTTTTCACGGTCTGGCCTTGAACGTGGACATGGATTTGCAGCCGTTTCGACGGATTAACCCCTGTGGTTATGCCGGGTTGGCGATGACCCAGCTGAGCGACCATGCAGGGCCGATTGAATTTGCCGAGGTAAGTGCCCGGCTGCGTGCGCAGCTCGTCAAACACCTCGACTATGCTGAGCAGACGACCCTAACGGGCGGAATCGACTGATATGACTACTGCGCAAGACGCTGTTCAAACCCTGATCCCGACGCTGGATATCTCCGAGCGAGCGGCCCGTCCGAAAGTTGAAACCGGCGTCAAATTGCGCGGTGCGGAAAAGGTCGCGCGCATTCCGGTGAAGATCATTCCGACCACCGAACTGCCGAAGAAACCGGACTGGATTCGCGTACGCATCCCCGTCTCCCCGGAAGTCGATCGGATCAAGCAGCTGCTGCGCAAGCACAAGCTGCACAGCGTCTGCGAAGAGGCGTCCTGCCCGAACCTGGGCGAGTGCTTCTCCGGTGGCACCGCGACCTTCATGATCATGGGTGACATCTGCACCCGTCGCTGCCCCTTCTGTGACGTTGGTCATGGCCGTCCGAAGCCTCTGGATGTCGACGAGCCGATGAACCTTGCGGTGGCCATCGCCGATCTGCGCCTGAAATACGTGGTGATCACCTCGGTGGACCGCGATGACCTGCGTGACGGCGGTGCCCAGCACTTTGCCGACTGCATCCGTGAAATCCGCAAGTTGTCGCCGAACGTGCAGTTGGAAACCCTGGTTCCCGACTACCGTGGCCGCATGGATGTTGCCCTGGAAATCACCGCCGCCACGCCGCCGGACGTGTTCAACCACAACCTGGAAACAGTGCCGCGCCTGTACAAGGCCGCCCGTCCTGGCTCGGACTACCAGTGGTCGCTGACCCTGCTGCAGAAATTCAAGCAACTGGTGCCGCATGTGCCGACCAAGTCCGGGCTGATGCTGGGCCTGGGTGAAACCGATGACGAAGTCATCGAGGTCATGAAGCGCATGCGCGAGCACGACATCGACATGCTGACCCTTGGCCAGTACCTGCAACCGTCGCGCAACCACCTGCCGGTCCAGCGCTTCGTGCACCCTGACACCTTCGCCTGGTTCGCCGAGGAAGGTTATCGGATGGGGTTCAAGAACGTTGCTTCCGGCCCGCTGGTACGTTCTTCGTACCATGCCGACGAACAAGCGAAACTGGCCAAGGCAGGCCTGGTTTCCTGATCTGCCTGCCCGCAAGGCGCACGTCTTGCGGGCAGTTCCCCGGCTCTTTCGAGCACTTTCGCAACACCTGCCGCTTTTTAAATCCCGCCTCTTCTGTTTGACACCATTCATGGCTACTGTGCTTGAGTGAATTCACACAGGGAGAATCTGCATGCCTATCCAACCGACTGCTGCGCTGAACGCCCACCTGCCGGTGCCGGCGCTGGCCGCAGAAGGCGTTATCGGCCTTATTGCACCTGCCGGTCCCGCAGCGCTGGATACTGAAAAAGCCCACCAATGGATGCGCTCCAGGGGATACAGCCTACGGATCTTCCCGGGTGTCGGGTTGCAGGAGGGGTACCTGGCCGGTAGCGACGAAGCGCGCCTCAAGGACCTGCATGAGGCTTTCGCCGACACGGACATAGACGCCATTCTGTGCCTGCGTGGCGGCTACGGCAGCCCCCGCCTGCTGGACAAGATCGATTTCGATCTGTTGCGGCGCAATCCCAAGCCCTTTGTCGGCTACAGCGATATCACCGCCCTGCACCTGGCGATCAACCGTTATGCCGGCTTTGTGAGCTTTCACGGGCCGATGCTCAACGCCGACCTGCTGGGCGACAAGCAGGCGCCCACCGAGGCTTCCTTTTTCAATCTGCTTCGAGGCCAGGCCCGGGCTGGCAGCCTGCTGCCCCATCCCGTGGCCTTCCCCTTGACCACCATCGAGCCGGGCATTGCGCTGGGCTCCCTGCTGGGCGGGAACCTGTCGCTGATCGCCAGTACCCTGGGCACCCCGTATGAGATCAATACCGACGGCATCATCCTGTTTATCGAGGATGTCAATGAGCCGCTGTACCGCATAGATCGCCTGCTCAATCACCTGCGCCTGGCCGGCAAGCTGGAAAATCTGCGTGGGGTATTGGTGGGGGATATGGCCGGTGTGGATTTTGCGGCGTTGTGCGCTTTGCTCAAGCAGACCTTCGAACCGCTGCGGATTCCGGTGCTGGCGGGATGGCGCAGTGGTCACTGCGACCCCAACCTGACCTTGCCCATGGGCGCGCTGGTCAGGCTGGATGCGGGAGCCAGGGAACTGACCCTGGCGCAGGATGTGGTCTTCAAGTAATCGCAGGGCCGGCGAGGGGAGTGTTTCCCCTGCGCCGGACCGGCTCCTAACGATTGCGCAGGCTTTCCAGCAGCTTGTGGGTCGGATAGCCATCCGCGGGCCAGCCCAGTGCCTGTTGGGCATTACGAATGGCCTTGCGGGTGTTGGCGCCGATGATGCCGTCGGGATTGCCGGCGTCATAGCTGTTGGCACTGAGCAGTGTCTGTAGCTCGATGCGCTCGGAGCGGCTCAGGGGCAGGTCGTCCTTGGGCCAACTGCCGCTGATCTGACCGGCTCCGCCGAAGCGTTCGGAGAGCAGGTTCACCGCCAGGGCATAGGACGAGGAGTTGTTGTATTTGAGCACTGCCCGGAAGTTGTCCAGGATCAGGAACGCCGGGCCGCGGTAACCCGCTGGCAAGAGCAGTGAGGCCGACAGGTGTTCCGAGCCGTAAGGCAGGGCCTTGCCATTGGCAGGAGTCATGCCCAGGCGCATCCATTCGCCCACGGTCTTGCGGGTGGAGGCGTCGGCCAGGGCGTAGTCGAAACCACTGTTGAGCTGTACTTCAAGACCCCAGGGCTGTCCCTGTTGCCAGCCGGAACTCTGCAGATAGTGCGCGGTGGAGGCCAGTGCATCGGCCGGGCTGTTCCAGATATCCCGGCGGCCATCGCCGTCGAAGTCCACGGCGTGGGTGTTGTAGGTGGTGGGAATGAACTGGGTCTGGCCCATGGCTCCGGCCCAGGAGCCGAGCATTTTCTCGGGCTGTATATCGCCATGCTGGATGATCTGCAGCGCAGCGATCAATTGGCTGTTGGCAAAGGCCGGGCGCCGACCTTCATAGGCCAGGGTGGCCAAGGAGCGAATGACCGATTTGTTGCCCTGGAAGTCGCCGAAATTGCTTTCCATGCCCCACACCGCCACCAATGCCTGGCGGTCGACGCCATAGCGCTGTTCGATCCGTTGCAGGATGTCGCTGTACTGCACCAGCAGTGCCTGGCCCTTGCGTACCCGTACCGGGGACAGCGCCCCCTCCAGGTATTCCCATACTGGGCGGCTGAACTCGGGCTGGCTGCGGTCGGCCTTGATCACGCTCATGTCCGGGGTCACGCCGGCAAAGGCGCGATCAAATACTTCGGCACGGATACCGGCGCCCAAGGCTTCGGCACGGAAGGCGTTCAACCATTGGTCAAAGGTCTGGGTGGGCTGGATATCCAGGTTGTCGACGGTCAGGGGCGCGACAGTGGCAGGTGCGGCAAGAGGGGCTGCCTGGAGGCTGGGCAGTGGCTGGGCGTCGGCGGCGGTGGGTTTTTCCGCGCAGGCGACTAGCAGAATAAGGCTGGAGGCAGCGATCAGTTGGCGCATGTGCCAACGACGGGAAAGACAAAAGGGCATGCACGGGTCCAGAGAGAATAACAATCAGGTGCAGACCTTATCATGCCGGCGGGGTTCTGGGCTTCAGGCAGCCAGAAAGTAAGAAGCCTCCCAGCTTTTAGACTGGAAGGCTTCGCGGCGGTAGCTGCCTTTGCCCTTGGCCGGGCGTTCCTGACGGCTGCGGAACAGTGGCTGGGCGACGATGGATTTGGCCTTGTTGGGGCCATGCTTGGATGGCTTGCTCATGCTCAATACTCACTTTGGGAGGGAGGTGTTGCGGCGCAGATCATCGGCCAGAGTCGGGCCGCTGTCCAGCATCATGGATGCAGAAAATTGTAAGCGTGACGGGGTGGCCGCTTTACTCGGCTGCAAGCGCCAGGCGCTGGCCGGCCATCAGCAGCGATAAGCGGCTCAGGCTGCTCCAGGGCGAGCCACTGGCCTGTCCCTTGATCTGCGCATCAATGCGCTGGGCATCGAGCAGCAGTTGGCCCCAGCGTTGTGCGGAGTAGCGCTGCAGGGCTTTGCTCATCAGGGGTTTGCGTTTGTCCCAGACGGGCGGGCGAGCCTGGCTGAAGACCTTGTCCAATGGCACGCCCTGGCTGAACTGCAGGGCCAGGTTGGCCAGCAGGCGCAGTTCCCGGGACAGTGCCCAGAGAATCACCGGTGGTTCCACGCCTTCGCCGCGCAAGCCTTCCAGCATGCGCAGGGCATGGGCCGCTTCACCATTGAGGATGGCGTCCACCAGGCCGAATACGTCGAAGCGGGCACTGTCGGCCACCGCCGCCTGGACCGTTTCGACGGTGATCTGGCCACCCTCGGCCATCAGCTTGAGCTTCTCGATTTCCTGGGCGGCAGCCAGCAGGTTGCCTTCGACCCGGGCGGCGATCAATTCGACGGCATCCTGGCTGGCGGACAAGCCGGCCTGGGACAGGCGCTGGCGAATCCACTGCGGCAGCTGGTTGGCATCCACCGGCCAGATCTGTACGAACTGAGTCTGGGCACCCTCGACCAGCGCCTTGCCCCATTTGGTTTTCTGCGCGCTGCCATCGAGTTTGGGCAGGCTGATCAACAGCACTGTGTCTTCGGCAGGCCGCGAACAGTATTCGATCAGCGCTGCTGCGCCCTTGTCACCAGGCTTGCCCGAGGGCAGGCGCAATTCCAGCAGGCGTTTTTCGGCGAACAGCGACATGCTGGCGCCTGCTTGCAGCAGGGTGCCCCAGTCGAAACTGGCGTCGGCGCTGAATACCTGGCGCTCATCGAACCCCTGCTGGCGTACGGCAGAGCGAATGGCGTCGGCGGCTTCCTGGCAAAGCAGTGGATCATCGCCGCTGATCACGTAGATCGGCGCGAGAGAGCCTTGCAGGTGTTTGCCGAGTTGGGCGGGGGCTAGTTTCATAGGCGGGTGCCAGGGGGGCGCCGGAGCGCCCCGCATGGCTTACTGGTTCGGCAGTTCCATAGGGGACTGTCGCGGGGTTTCCGCCTCAGCCTTGCGTGCGGCTTCCAGGGCGTCGGCTTCTGCCTTGGCCTTGGCTTCGGCGGTCGCCTGCAGTTGGGCAAGCTGTTCCGGGGTCAGCAATTGCAGGCGGATCAGCATGCGCTGGATCAGGTCGCGACGCATTTCCTTGCGGGTCTCGGAAGACTCCTGGTCGGAACCGGTGATGTTGTTGCCGTCGTGCAGGAAGACTTTCTGCACTTCCAGTTTGTCGTCCAGCAGGTGCAGGTTGTCGTGAGTCAGGATCTCGTACTTGAGGGTGGTGCCGATCTCGTACTCGGCCGAGTTGCCACCGCCGGTGTAGCTGAGGGTACGCTGGGAGTTCTCCTCGCTCAGCAGCACCAGCTTGTAAGGTGCGCCGGCATGGACTCGCACACCGCTGCTTTCCAGCTGTTGCTTGAGCATCTTGATGGTGGTGCCGTAGGCGTCCCGGGCGCTCAGGTCCAGTTCCTTGATGGTCAGCTCCTGAGTTCCAGTGCCGCGCAGCTGGAAGCCACAGGCGCTCAGCAGCACGGCCAGGCCCATCACCAGCAGATTACGTTTGATCATGTATTGCTCCCCTTGAAACCAGATGGGCCAACCTTGTGGCCCTGGAGGTTTTATTCGGCGCCCGATCGCGGACCGGGCGCCTGATCCAATTAGCTGGCGACGATGTTGACCAGTTTGCCCGGCACCACGATGACCTTGCGAATCGTAAGGCCTTCGGTGAAGCGCAGTACGTTCTCGTTGCTGCGAGCGGCCGCTTCGACTTCTTCACGGCTGGCGCTGGCTGGCATCTCGATCTGGCCACGCAGTTTGCCGTTGACCTGGATCACCAGTTGCAGGCTGTCCTGCACCAGCGCGCTTTCGTCCAATGCTGGCCAGCCGGCATCGATGATCGCGCCGCTTTGACCCAGTTGGCCCCACAGCTCATGGCTGATATGCGGAGTGATCGGGGCGAGCAACAGGGCTACGGTCTGCAAGCCTTCCTGCAGCAGTGCACGGTCCTGCTCGCTGCCTTGCGGCGCTTTTTCCAGGACGTTCATCAGAGTCATCACCTGGGCGATGGCGGTGTTGAATTTGTGATGCTGGCCTACGTCCTGGCTGGCCTGCTTGATGGCCAGGTGGATTGCACGGCGAATGGCTTTCTGCTCGTCGCTCAGGGTCGCTACATCCAGAGCCCCCGGCAGCCCCTGGCTGACGTGGGCCTGGGCCAGGCGCCAGACGCGCTTGAGGAAGCGGTGCGCACCTTCAACGCCAGAGTCGGACCATTCCAGGCTCATGTCGGGCGGCGAGGCGAACATCATGAACAGGCGGCAGGTATCGGCGCCGTATTGTTCGATCATCGATTGCGGGTCGACGCCATTGTTCTTCGACTTGGCCATCTTCTCGGTGCCACCGATCTCCACCGGCAGGCCGTCGGAGATGAGTTTGGCGCCAATGATCTTGGCCTTGCTGTCACGCTCCAGCTCGACATCCGCCGGGTTGTACCAGGTGTAGCTGCCATTGGCTTCGCGACGGTAGTAGGTCTCGGCAATCACCATGCCCTGGGTGAGCAGGTTCTTGAATGGCTCGTTGGAACTCACCAGGCCTTCGTCACGCATCAGCTTGTGGAAGAAACGCGCGTAGAGCAGGTGCAGGATGGCGTGTTCGATACCGCCGATGTACTGATCCACCGGCAACCAGTGGTTGGCCGCGGCCGGATCTACCAGGCCGCCTTCATAGTGCGGCGAGGCGTAACGGGCGTAGTACCACGAGGACTCGACGAAGGTGTCCATGGTGTCGGTTTCACGCTTGGCAGGTGCTCCACATTTCGGGCAGCTGCACTCGTAGAACTCGGGCATGCGCGCCAGTGGCGAACCGGCGCCATCGGGAACCACGTCTTCCGGCAATACCACCGGCAACTGCTCTTGCGGGACGGGTACATCGCCGCAGCTGTCGCAGTGGATGATCGGGATCGGGCAGCCCCAGTAGCGCTGGCGGCTGATGCCCCAGTCCCGCAGGCGGAACTGGGTGCGCGATTGGCCGAGGTTCTTCTTCAGCAGCGCCACTTCGATGGCATCGAACGCGCCAGGGAAGTCCAGGCCGTTGAACTCGCCGGAGTTGATCAGCTCGCCATGCTCGCCGTAAGCGTCCTGCCAGGGCGCCGGAGTTTCATCGCCAGCGCTGGTGCGTACCACGGCCTTGATCGGCAGGTTGTACTTGGTGGCGAACTCGAAGTCGCGCTCATCGTGGGCCGGTACCGCCATGACTGCGCCGTCGCCGTAGTGCATGAGCACGTAGTTGGCGACCCAGACCGGGAGTTTTTCACCGGTCAGCGGGTGCTCGACGAACAGCGAAGTCGGCAGGCCTTTCTTTTCCTGGGTCGCCATGTCGGCTTCGGCGACGCTGCCACCCTTGCATTCGGCGATGAAGGCCTGCAGCTCGGGGTTGTCCTGTGCTGCCAGGGTGGCCAGCGGGTGCTCGGCTGCCACGGCAACGTAGGTCGCGCCCATCAGGGTGTCTGGACGGGTGGTGAAGACTTTCAGGGTCCCGGCTTCGCCGATGGAGGCCTGGTCGTAGGGAAATTGCACTTCCATGCCACGGGATTTGCCGATCCAGTTGCGTTGCATGGTCTTGACCTGCTCGGGCCAGCCCGGCAGCTCGTCGAGGCTCTCCAGCAGTTCATCCGCGTAGGCGGTGATCTTGAAGTAGTACATCGGAATTTCGCGCTTTTCGATCAGCGCGCCGGAACGCCAGCCGCGGCCGTCGATCACCTGTTCGTTGGCCAGCACGGTCTGGTCGATGGGGTCCCAGTTCACGGTACCGTTCTTGCGGTAGATCACGCCTTTTTCGAACAGGCGGGTGAACAGCCACTGTTCCCAGCGGTAGTAGTCCGGCTTGCAGGTGGTGACCTCGCGGGACCAGTCCACTGCCA